>Ga0255776_10000176_pt1 | contig 70257 bp, 61 predicted proteins | sample 071ome_19_FD_179974 | JGI IMG/M metagenome (GOLD analysis project Ga0255776, IMG submission 179974) | Coastal salt marsh microbial communities from the Groves Creek Marsh, Skidaway Island, Georgia - 071413AT metaG (version 2) | ecosystem: Environmental > Aquatic > Marine > Intertidal zone >...
CGATTCAGGAGATCGTATCTTGGTTGAAGGGCACAGTCCGCGATATGTTAAGTGATGTTGAGGATATTGATCGTGAAGCGGCTCGAAACGCGGGCCTCAAACCCCAAACAGGGGCCAGCAAAAATAGGGCGTAGTAGAGTTGAGATGATATCTCTCTCGGGCGATGGTTGATGGCTCGGCCGAGGCGCGCCAGTCTGATGCAAGAGGCGCCACAGCGAGAGGTCTAGATCCGCCGGGCACTGGGCGCGGTCTTTCGTATTCGAGTCGAAGGGGGTGCTGTACACGAAAGTTGTGGGTGAGTGAAGAACCAGCGCTTTGGTTGGGGCACAGAGAAAAAATAAAGGAGGTTGAATGAAGATTATTATTTCTGGGACCGTGGATATCGATCCCGAGCAAATGGATGCTGCGATGAAGGCAGCGAAGCCGCTGATTGAAGGCGCGCTCACTCAAGAAGGCATCATGGATTACGATTGGTGTCCAGACCCACTCACGCCTGGGCGTATCAGGGTTTTTGAACGGTGGGCCTCTCAAGCTGCGCTGGAGAATCACTTTAGTAATCATTGGTATCAAGACATGCGCGTGGCGTTGGCTCAGTTCGGTATTCGAGGTGCGGATGTTCTTAAATATCGCATCGATGCGGCTGAGCCCGTGTACGATGAAACAGGCACGGCAAGGGCGGATTTTTTTACGACTGATGCGTAGACCTGTTGTTTTACGTACAAGAATCCTGGCCGCATCCTTGACGATGGGTCGACAAAGCCCGCATCATGACCGGCCGATTGCTCTTAGAGGCTGGGCCCGTTAGGAAGCGAGCGCGATGGACGCGTGGCTTGATGCACGGGGCCCAAAAGCGTGCTGAAGGTGCGTGGGATCAGGAATGAAATAGGGACGTTATGGCAAAGAAACTGACGAATAAAATGCTTCAAGAGTTACACCTGAAAATGGTGAGGATCCGCCGTTTTGAGGAAGAAGCTGGCAAGCTCATGGAAGATGGAAAGATTCCAGGCGCATTGCACCTCTATGTGGGCCAAGAAGCGGTTGCTTCTGGCGTAATGCTGCATCTTGCTGACAATGACTACATCACCAGCACGCATCGCGGTCATGGCCATTTGATTGCCAAAGGGGGTGACTTCTCGAAAATGTTTGCCGAACTTTTTGGCAAGGTAACAGGCTATTGCAAGGGCAAAGGCGGCAGCATGCACATCTCCAACATGGCACTCGGCATGTTGGGGGCGAACGGCATTGTCGGTGGAGGTCCACCGATTGCAATGGGCGCAGCGTTTTCTAATCGATTCAGAAAGACAAAACAGGTCTCAGTTGCCTTTTTTGGTGACGGCGCCAGCAATGAAGGCAGTTTTCATGAGGCCGCAAATATGGCGGCGCTTTACAAGCTGCCTTGTATTTTTGTCTGTGAAAATAATGGCTATGGTGAGTACACATCGCAAGCAAACCATCAAGCGATTGTCGATGTTGCTGATCGCGCCGCAGGCTATGGGATGCCAGGGGTGGTTGTTGATGGCATGGATGTGGTGGCTGTCTATGAAGCCGCAGGTCAAGCTATTGATCGGGCACGAAAAGGTGAGGGGCCGACGCTTTTAGAATGTAAGACCTATCGTTTTTACGATCATGTTGGCGTCAGGGGCATGGGCCTCACTTACCGCACCGATGAGGAGCTCGAGGCTTGGAAGGCGAAGGATGCGATTTCAAGCTTTGAAAAAGTGTTGGTTAAACAAAAAGTGTTAAATCAGAAGAAAATCGATCAGGTGTACGCTGAGGTGAATGCTGATATTGAGCAGGCGATCGCGTTTGCCGAATCATCGCCTTATCCGTCACCAGAAGATTTACTCGTAGATGTTTATAGCTTGGGAGCCTCGGCATGAGTGAAGCGGTTAAAACAGAGGGTCGAGCCATCCCCTATGTGTTGGCGATCACAGAAGCAGTCAGACAAGTACTTGAAGAGCAAGACAACGCCTTTGTGGCAGGCGAGGACGTCGGCGAGGCTGGCAGTGTCTATGGGTACTATCGGGGGTTAATTGATCAATTCGGCGCGCATCGGATCATCGATACACCCATTAGCGAGAAAGGCATTATTGGTCTGGGCGTTGGTGCGGCGGCGACCGGCTGTCGTCCGATCCTGGATATTATGTTTATGGACTTCTTGGGTGAGTGCATGGACGAAGTGGCCAACCAAATGGCCAAGATGCGCTTTATGTTCGGCGGTGGCGCAACACTGCCGATTACTGTGTTGACCATGGCGGGGGCAGGCATGAACCTCGCAGCGCAACATTCGCAAAGTTGGGAAGCAATTTTGGCCCATTTGCCGGGTGTGAAAGTCGTTATGCCCTCAAACGCCTATGACGCTAAGGGCCTCATTATTGCAGCGGCAAGAGATGACAACCCTGTGTTCGTTGTGCTCAACAAGGCGAGCCTTGCGATGTCTGCAGAGGTGCCCGAGGCCATGTACGAAGTGCCCATTGGCAAAGCTGAGGTTGTCAGACAGGGTAGCGACTTCACCATTCTCGCGATGGGTCGGATGGTGGTCGAGGCGTTATCGGCGGCTAAAACCCTAGAAGCCGATGGACTCTCATGTGAGGTCATCGACGTTCGCAGCGTGCAACCTTTTGATACCGAAACCGCGGTGGCATCTTTGAAGAAGACTCACCGGGCGCTTGTTGTGCACGAAGCGGTTCGTTTCGGGGGGTTTGGTGGCGAGATCGTTGCGCAGCTGCAGGAAGAGGCGTTTGACTATCTCGACGCTCCAATTGGTAGGGTTGGCGCACCTTTTTCGCCGGTGCCTTTCAGTCCGGCACTAGAGAAGATATATGTGCCCAATGCAAGCAAGATCGTGAGTGAAGTTAAAACGCTCCTAGGGATGTAAATCAGGATGGCCGCAGGCCTTGTTGTTAATCCGGCCTCAGGCAAAGATATCCGCCGTCTAACGGGTAAAGCCTCGGTCTTCGATAACCGTGAAAAGTTTGCGATCGTCAAGCGGGCGCTGGCCGGCGCGGTGAGCGCAGGACTGCGGCGATTGATTTATATGGATGATGCGCATGGCATCGCTCATACGGCCATCATTGAATCCAAATTGCCTAGGCAGCTCTCCGTCTTGCGCATTCCCACGCCCAAGACGTCGAGTGCCATCGACACCGTTGCCGCCGCTGAGGCCTTCGCCCAAACCGATTGTCGTGTGGTGATGACGTTAGGGGGCGATGGCACAAATCGCGCCTTTGTCAAAGGCTGGCGAAAAGCCAATTTGCTACCACTGTCGACGGGAACCAACAACGTTTTTCCCGTTCTGGCAGAGGCGACGATCGCCGGGATGGCATTGGGTTTGGTAAGTAGTGCTTGGACACAAACCCAGCGTTTTATCGATCGCAAAAAGATCATAGACATTGAGATCGACGGTGAAGCGGACATTGCCTTGATCGATGCGGTGGTAACGAGTGATCAATTCGTTGGCGCACGGGCGCTGTTGGATCCGTCCACCTTGCGGTCTGCTTTGCTGTGTCGCGCGGATCCTTCGGGGGTAGGCATAACCAGCTTGGGTGGACTCCTGACGCCCGTTGCAGACGAGGAGGATGTCGGACTGTGGATCGAGTTCGGCAAGGGCGGAAGGTCGCTGTTGGCGCCTATGATTCCAGGGCAAATCAGTGAAATACCCATCCGCCGACAACAAAAAGTCACCTTGGGCCGCTCATTCACAGTCGCAGGGCCTTGCGCCTTAGCCCTAGACGGAGAAAGAGAGCACGTTCTATCTAAAGGCGCCAGCATGACGCTTAGCCTTTCTCGAACGGGGCCTGGGGTGGTAGATATTCAACGTGTCATGGCATGGGCTGCCAAGCACAAAATGTTTCTCAAATGACTGAGGAGGCGAAATGCCAAAAGAAATCTATCTAGTCAAAGTAGGAATGTCGATGACGGAGGGTATGGTCTCCGAATGGTACGTGGCCGACGGTGCGGCAGTTAAAAAGGGTGAGTTGGTTTACGCTCTCGAAACTGAAAAAGTTAACCTGGATGTGGATGCAGAAGCCGATGGTATCGTCAAACATGCGGTTGAACCCGGTGTCATGTTGGCGCCAGGCGACGTGGTCGGCTACATCTATCTTGCCGGAGAGACTGTGCCTGAGGGGGCGCTCTCAGGGCAAGCAGGGAGTCCCGATGCCAACACGTCGAGCGTTGAGATCGAGGCGCCTTCAGTTGCGCCAGCACCGGTGCTCGCAAGCGCTTCTGCCGTTCAAGCAGTCGCTGAACCCGGGCTCCCAGATGGACGATTAAAATCATCGCCGGCGGCGCGGCGTTTGGCGTCAGAGCTCAACGTCTCCCTTGCAATGGTGCGCGGATCCGGGCCAGGCGGGCGCATCATTGAGCGGGATGTGCAGGCCGCATCGGCTTCATCGGCATCGATGCCTAGCCAACCGGTCAGCAGGCCCGCGCAAGAAGTACTGGCATCGCCCTTGGCGAAGAGAATGGCTGCCGAACGCGGATTGGATCTGGCTTTGATATCGGGCAGCGGTCCCAACGGTCGAATCATCCAAGCGGATATTGAAGCGCAGTCCAACAAAGGGTCGTCAGGTGCATCGAAAACTGCCGCCGCCTCGGGCAGTGAGTTCCATCCTGGACAGAGAATCCCTCTCAAAGGCATGCGCCGAACAATTGCTACGCGTATGTATGAAAGTCTCCAGGAGACGGCTCAGTTAAGTATGGATATGGCCGCGACGATGGATGACGCGGTACGTCTGCGAAGCCAATTGGTGAAGGAGTGGGAAGGGGTCGCCAAGCCCACCTACACGGATCTTGTGATTAGAGCGGTGGCGAAAGCCTTGCGCCTGCACCCGCAGATGAATAGCCAATATCAAGATGATTCGATTGAGCTCATGAGGGATGTCCACGTAGGGCTTGCGGTTGCCGTGCCCGAGGGGCTTCTTGTGCCCGTGATTCGCGATGCGGATCAGCGCTCACTTCAGGATATTGCGATTGAGAGCGCCCGCCTAGCAACGGCTGCGAGAGCAGGCGCGCTCGGGCTTGACGATTACGCGGGCGGCACCTTCACGGTCTCTGCGTTGGGAATGTTCGGGGTGAACTCGTTCACGCCCATTATCAATCGCCCCCAATCGGGTATTTTGGGAGTGAATCAGATATACGATGGCCTCAGTTGGGATGGTGAAACGCCCGTCAGAACGAAACAAATGAATCTATCGTTGACCTGGGATCATAGGGTCCTAGATGGTGCGCCCGCGGCAGAGTTTTTGGCGACCGTGGTTGAGTTGTTATCCGAACCCTATAGGTTGCTCGTATGAAGGAATTTGATTGTGTCGTGATTGGGGGTGGTCCAGGCGGATATGCGGCAGCGATTCGAGCTGCGCAGGAGGGCTTGTCTGTTGCTTTGGTGGAAAAAGAAGCCCTTGGGGGAACCTGCCTGAATTGGGGTTGTATACCAACGAAGTCTCTTCTGCATGGGGCGGATCTTATCCGGCATATGCGTCATGCGGCTGATTTTGGTGTTTCAGTGAAAGGTTTTGAAGTGAATCTAGAGGCCATGGTCGGGCAGTCGCGTGAGGCTGCTGCGACCTTGAGCAATGGGATCAGTGGTCTCATGCGCAAGCATAAGATCACGGTATTTAAGGAGCATGCCGAGATTCTCGGTGCTGGTCAGATTAGGTTGTCGGCTTCTGGAGAACTCTTGGCTGACGCCATCGTGATTGCAACTGGCGCGAAAGCTCGTCATCTCCCCCATATTGAATGCGAAAGCGATCATTTGTGGACTGCAAGAGAGGCCATGACCCCCGCGTTTTTACCCAAACGCCTACTGATTGTGGGTGCAGGCGCGATCGGCGTGGAATTTGCAAGTTTCTACAGTGCTTTAGGTTCTAAGGTGACGCTCATTGAAGCAGCCGATGCGGTGTTACCCGCGGAAGATCACGAAATCTCCGCATTTGCCAAAGCCTCGCTCATTGAGCAAGGCATTGAGGTACATACCCAAACGCCGCTGGAATCCCTGTCAGGTAAGAAGCAGTTGCAAGCGGTCTTCAATGGTCAGTCGAAACGTTTTGATGCCTGCATTATGTCTGTCGGGGTTTCAGCCAATGTCGAAGGCCTTGGTCTTGAAAATGTCGGGCTCTCGCTAGAGCAAGGATTTTTGGCGGTAGACTCTGAACAAAGGACGGGTGTGCCTGGAATCTATGCGATTGGCGATGTGGCTGGTGGACCCTGTCTCGCGCACAAGGCAACGCACGAGGCGATTATTGTTGCTGAAGTGATCGCGGGCAAGCAGCCTCATGGGCTTCGTCGTGATCGTATCCCAGGGTGCACTTATTCAGCGCCCCAAGTGGCGAGTATCGGGTTGCGTGAGCAAGATGCGGGGGATCGAGCGATCAAGGTTGGTCGGTTTCCTTTTTACGCCAATGGCAAAGCCGTCGCCAGCCAGGCTGGGGAGGGCCTCATCAAAACCATTTTCGATGACGCCACGGGTGCATTGCTCGGTGCTCATATGATCGGGGAGGGGGTGACGGAGCTAATTCAAGGATTCGCGATTGCGATTAATCTTGAAACGACCGAGCAGGAACTGATCGATACCGTCTTTCCGCATCCAACGCTGTCGGAGGCCATGCACGAGAGCGTGCTACAAGCCTTCGGGCGACCGATTCATTTGTAGAGGATATGCCCACGAAAACGCCCTCAACGCATTAGCACTGAGGGCGGTTTGAACAGAAAAAATGGGTGCTTATCTGACTTAACCGCCCACGTTCATGCTTTGGGACAGTACTGAGAAGCCGGCAGTGGCGGACAGGCGTTTGCCGACGACTGCCTGATATTCTGATGACTCATACCAGGCCTTGGCCGCGTCCGTGGAATCAAACTTGATCACGACGGTCTGTGGCCCTGGGGCTTCGCCTTCAATGGTCTCAGCAGCCACGTCAAACACCAGCACTTCGCCACCATACTGCGCGACCGTAGGTCCGGCTCCAGCACCATATTCTGCGTAGAGTGCCGCGTCATTTACCTGATATTGAGCAATGAAATAGGCTGCCATGAGAATCTCCTGATTGAGAATGTAATGATTTAAGTCTTAGCCGTCCGCTGATGAGTGCCTCGTAAGTGTGTCTGCGAGGCATTGATCAGCAAACAAGATTTCCGGTAGCGCAATGTGCGTGGATGCTATGGCTTCGGGAAAACGAGCCCCTAGTGGAGCGCTTCTAGGTTAGGCGATCTAGACGAGAGATTCACCCTAAAAGTTATTCTCCTCGCCTTTGATACGCAGGCGCTAAACGACCCTCTTCATCCCGAATATCAAACTCACGACTCAAGTCTTCAACCCACTGGATCGTGCCGGTTCGAGTCATCAAATCTTCCGCGAGCGCGAGCGCAGGCACCGTTCGGCCAACGCCCAATGGTGTTTGAGCATGGCTTAAGTCACCCCCTGTGCGTTCAGAATTGGCAACGATGAACTCCGTCGCAACTGATCCCGGATAAAGCGAGATCGCTGCAATGCCTTGCTCTTTTAGCTCAATGCCCATATCGGCGGTCAGCCGGTCGAGGCCCGCTTTCCCAGCACCATAAGAACTGGAGAAATGGTAAGACTGCCCTCCTGGGGACGACACGTTGACAATCAGGCCACCAGGACCCGCCTTAAACATCAAAGGAGCGGCGTGCCAGCTCGCAACGTAATGCGCCCTGAGGCCAATCCCTACTTGATCGTCCCAAATCGAAATGGGGTGATCCCAGAAGCCGCCGCCCCAAGCGGGAGGGCTGGGGATCCGGTAGACGTTGTTAACCAAGATGTCGATCTTTCCAGCTTTGGCTGCGACCTCTTGGAAAAACTGCTCAATCTCGGCATCGATTCCATGGTCCACCTTATAGCCGAAGCCTGTGCCGCCCGCCGCTTCGATGGCTCGTACCGTGCCGCTCAAAGTCAGTTCGCCATCTCCATCGCTTCGACCGGTGACGAAGACCGTTGCGCCGTGCTCTGCAAGTGCAACGGCACAACCGCGACCGATGCCGCGCGTCGCGCCGGTGACTACACATATTTTGTCTTTAAGCGCTTGGCTCATTTTTGGTTCTCCCGTGGTTCTCTAAACGGTTAAAGTAATTCAGCAAGCTGGGTTCGGTGCCAAGTGCCATCGCCGAAAAGGAATTCACTGTGAATCTGCCGCTTATGGTAGATCTGCACATCAGCCTCCCAGGTAAACCCGATACCGCCGTGGAGCTGCGTCGAATTTCGTGCGTTAAAGGCGCCCATGTCTGACGCACTGCTCTTGGCCAGATGCGCACATCGAGGGGCATCATCCCGGTCAAAATCAAACGCCGCCGCCGCGTTGTAGACGAGACTGCGCGCCTCATCGACCTGGATCATCATGTTCACAATCGGGTGTTTCACTGCCTGAAAGAAGCCGATGGGGCGATCAAACTGTTGCCTTACCTTGGCGTACTCAGAGGTGGCTTGAAGTTGCCACTCCCCCGCGCCGGCGAGGTCGGCTGCCATGAGGGTGGCGAGCGCCGGTGCCGCAGCTTCCAGGCATTCCGACCCGCCTGCTGTTAGTAAGCTCGCAGGCGCATCCACCAGCTCGACATGTGCCTGATCTCTAGTTAAGTCGACAATTCGATCCCGATGAATGGTGACGCCGGCCTGCGCAAGATCCACTCTGTAAAGTGCCACACCTTGTTCAGTCTTCGCTGAAACAATCAACACTTGCGCTTTCATTGCATCTTGTACATACCAGCTGACACCCGTCAGGCGATGGTTATCGGCGACAACATCCGTTGAGTCTGGTAGGAGCGAGCCTTCTTCACCATAGATGCCAAGTGCCACTCGAAGGCCATTTGCCATGTCCTCAAGTAGGGCTCTTGCATTGGCTGTATCCGCTTGATTGAGCACAAAGGTTGCATGCAGCGTATTGGACAAGGGGCTTGCCCAGGCATATCGTCCGATTTCTTCCGCGATGGCCGTCGCTGCAACGAGCCCCATACCAATACCGCCTTGCGCCTCGGGGATCGAGACCGCATGCATGCCTAGCTCAATGCATTGTTGCCAAGCTTTTTCATCGTAAAAAGCGGGACGATCGGCACCATGGATAGGGTCCTCAGTGCCGCGAATACTCGGTCGAAGTGACTCAATGGTTTTTTGTTCGTCAAGGAACCGCGCAAAGCTTTCCTTGAGCATCTGGACATCTTCGTCGAAGCCGAAATCCTTAGGTTGCGACATATTAATCGGTGCCTCTCTCTACTTTGTCTTGGGCAAGCCCAATACACGCTCACCCAGAATGTTTCGTTGAATTTCGCTTGAGCCACCTGAAATGGTGCCGGTATAGGTATTCATGTAACCCAGCGGCCATTTACCATCATTAGCGGCGTGCGGATCACGAACGTAAAGCGCCGACTTAAGACCTAAAATACCCAGCGCAGTGTGGTGTAGCTCTTGACCGACCTCGCTCCCAACCAGTTTGCCTTGCAGTGGGATGCGCATCGCGCCACCGTTCAAATGCTTGAGCTTTGCACGACGACTGTTCTGCACAGCCGCTTCGATACGCTCATAAAGTTTGACCAGGCGATCTCGCCAAACCGGATCGTCCCAAACGGTTCGACCGTTTCGGCGAGTGGTTTTGGCAAGTTCAATGACCTGAGCCATTGTGATGGTTGGTGATTCTGTCGCCACAGCACCAACGCCGACACCCGCACCGCGTTCGCTCGTTAGCGTCGCCATGGCAACTTTCCAACCATCGCCCACATTGCCCACTCGCCATGCGTCGGGGACCGTCGCATTGTCAAGGAACACCTCGTTAAAACCAGATTCTCCGGTCATTTTGTGAATGGGCTTAACGGTTACCCCTGGCTGATTCATGTCGGCTAGGAAATAAGTAATACCTCCATACTTATCGGTCTTGTCGTGTCGAGCCAGGAGCAACATAAATTGAGCGAAGTGTCCCAGGCTAGTCCAAACTTTACTGCCGTTGATCACCCACTGATCGCCTTCTTTGACGGCGCTTGTCTGGAGTGATGCAAGGTCTGAGCCGGCGCCGGGTTCGCTGAAGCCCTGGCACCAGATTTCCTCCCCAGAAAAAATCGGGGGTAGGAAACGGGCTTTTTGCTCCTCGCTACCGCATTCGAGCAACGTGGGAACCGCCATCCCGAGACCGATCCAATTGATGAAATAAGGGACATCCGCCTTTCTCACTTCAGCGCTGGCGATGGCCTGACAATCTGTCATCTCGTGGCCGCCATAAATTTTGGGTAGGTCACACGCGATGAGACCCGCTTCGTAGCATTTGGCCTGCCAATCCTGCAGATAGGTCAAATGGGTTGGGTCGGTAACTTCGTACGCGGCTTGTGGAAGCGGAATTGGATGCGGATCAGGTTTGTTTTCTTCAATCCACCGTTGACAGAATTCTCTGAATTCCTGCTGCTCCTGACTCAGTTGTCTTTCACTCATCGGGTGCCTCTTGATAATCGCTGTGTTGCTCTTAAGCGTTGCTTTGGAAAAATTTCTGGATGCTAGAGAAGTCGATGCCCCCCATCCCTTGCTTGGCATGGGCAAGGTAGAGACTTCGTGCGAGAGCACCCATAGGGGTTGTGCTGCCTGTGGCCAGTGCAGACTCCATCGCGAGTCCCAAATCCTTCACCATCAAGTCAACTAAAAATCCACCTTGATAATCGTTGGATGACGGCACCTTGTCCATCACGCCAGGGTAGGGGTTGTAAACCTCGAGGGCCCAGTTGCCCCCGGAGCTCTTTCGCATCACCTCAGATAATACGGCGGGGTCAAGCCCGTTGTTCACTCCCAGTTGGAGTGCTTCGGCTGTTCCGGCCATTAAAACGGACAGGAGCATATTATTGCAGATCTTGGCGACCTGACCTGCGCCTGCGTCACCTGCGTGGAAGATATTCTTTCCCATGACCTCAAGCAGGGGGCGCGCAGCTTCAAGAGCCGACGCTTGTCCTCCCACGATAAAGGTGAGCGTACCGCCGACCGCGCCGCCCACACCCCCTGAAACAGGGGCATCGATCATCGAAATGTTGCGTTCAGCCGCTGCTGCGGCAACCCTCTTTGTAGATTCCGGCGCAATGGTGGAGGAATCAATGACCAGAGTACCGGGTTCGATGTGATTCAACAGGCCGTCCTCGCCCAAGTACAATCCCTCGACATGCTTGGATGCTGGAAGCATAGAAATGACGACGTCGACGCCTTTAACTGCTTCTGCAGCCGACGCGGCTCGCGCGCCACCTTCGCTCACGAGGTTCGCGAGTGCGGTTTCAACCAGATCAAAGGCGGTGACCCGATAGCCGGCCTTGATGAGGTTGATGGCCATGGGGCCGCCCATGTTACCCAGGCCGATAAATCCGATATTCTTCATAGGTGAAAACTCCAGTTTGAATAGGTGGTCAACGTGAGCCTCGAGTGATCGCGAGGCTGTCAGGGGCTAGTCCAAATCTTGCAGTGGATGAGGCGATGCAACGGGTTCGAAGTGCGCCTCGATATGCGAGCGAGGCACTTCTCCCAGCGGATACTGCCACGCGGGTTGGCCATCTTTGTCGATGAGCAATGCGCGAACACCCTCGGTGAATTCTCCAAATCTTGAGCAAGCGGATGCGATATCCAGTTCCATTCTGAACATTTCCGCCATGCTCTGATGTCGAGCGCGCTTTAATTGTTCGATGATGACCTCCGCCGTCACTGGAGACCCTGCGAGGAAACTCGATTTAGCTCTATCTAACCATTTATCGGCTGGCCATGTTTGCACCGCGGCGCAAAGAGCTCTGATTGGCTCGCCAGCTTCCAAGGCTGACGCAATCGTTCCTCGGATCAATGCCTCGTGTGCTGCTAGGTTCGATGCTGCGAAGCCTTCAGCTGCTTCGGCTTCCTTGAGACAGTTATCCATGGCATCAGAAAAATGCGCATCGCCCCCATCAATTTGGCAGATCGCCTCCATGCAGGCTGACTTACGTTCATGGGGTATTAAGTGCGTGAGCATCCCTGTGAGCTGCCCATCCTTTGCGTTGATATTGGCAGCGGTGAGCGCAATAAAATGCGCCCAGGCAGGATCCATGTTGGCAAAGGTATAAGTCCCACCAGCGTCCGGGAACAGGCCAATCGTGATCTCTGGCATGGCTATTCGGGTGGTCTCTGTACCAACTCTGAATTGGCAAGCCGACAAGATCCCGAGGCCACCTCCCATGACGATGCCATGACCCCACGCAAGGGTTGGTTTCGGGTATTGCCTAAGCTGATAATCCAGTCGATATTCACGCTCAAAGAAGGCCTCGCAGTAGGGGCAGGGGCCGCCCGTGTGAGCCTTCATGTCGTGGTACAGCGCCTGGATGTCACCTCCAGCCGAAAAAGCCTTTTCGCCTGAGGCATCAAAAATGAGGGCCTTGATGGCATCGTCATTTCTCCAGGCATCGATTTGCGCCTGGATGAGATCGATCATCTCTAGGCTGAGGCTATTCAGCGTTGCGAGTGCATTCAGCGTGATCCGACCAATTTCGCCGCCATTCGCGAGCGCCACACGTTCAAAAAGAACCGGCGATTCCATCAGGCGTTTTTCCACTGCGGGGCTCTTTTCTCAAGAAATGCATTCACCCCTTCTGTCTGATCCTGAGTCGAGAAGAGATCAACAAAGGCTGTTTTCTCGTCACTGAGTGCATCAGGCATGGTGCTGGTCCTGGCTGCCATGATTAAGTTTTTGCACGCGGAAACACTTTTGGGGCTCTGTTTGGTGGCTTGCTCGGCAAGGGCTAATGCGCGATTCAGGCTTTCGCCCTGATCCACCACTTCCTCAACAAGACCAATCGCCAGCGCTTTCTCGGCACCCACTCGTTCCCCACATAAAATCATCCGCTTGGCCCAGCCCTCGCCCACAATCCAGGGTAAGTGCTGCGTGCCAAGTCCACAGGGTAAAAGACCCACCGTTGCCTCGGGGAGTGCCATTTGCGCTTGAGTTTCCGCAATCCGAATGTCACAACACAGCGCGCATTCGAGGCCTCCGCCCATGGCATAGCCATTAATTGCCGCGATGGAGACGCCTCGAAAGTGAGTAAGCGCCTTGAACGCCGCGTGGAACGCGTTCGCCATGGCTTCGGCTTTCGAAGGGTCGCCATCCGCAAAGAGATTGAGGTCGGCACCGGCCGAGAAAAACTTCTCACCCTGCCCGGTAATCACTAGGGCGTAACAATCGAGATCCTCATTCAAGGTCTCAATAATTGTCTTAAGCGCGCCTAGATTGTCCTGGTCCCAGGTGTTGGCCGCCGGGTTATCAATGGTCAGCACAGCCGTATGGCCTTGGCGTTCAAGTCTAATTTTATCGGTCATGGTGAGTCCTTATTGGATGGCTTCAATATCAGCGAGCGCGAGCAAGCGACGAGCGGTGATGACGCGCATGATTTCGTTGGTGCCTTCAAGTATCTGATGAACGCGAGTGTCCCGGATATGCCGTTCAAGTGGATATTCTTGCATGTAACCGTATCCACCGTGGATCTGCAGCGCTTCATTACAAACTTTAAACCCTGCATCTGTCGAAAACTGTTTGGCCATCGCAGCATAGACGGAGGCTTCCGGGTGATTTGCATCAACTTTGGCTGCCGCCATACGGATCATCTGTCTTGCTGCGACCAATTCCGTGGCCATATCGGCCAGTTTGAACTGCAGCGCTTGAAAATTGGCCAAAGGTTCGCCGAATTGCTGACGTTCGCTCATGTAAGAGCGGGCGCGATTGAGCGCCGCCTGCGCAGTCCCGACAGAGCAGGTTCCAATGTTGATTCTGCCCCCATCAAGCCCCTTCATGGCGATTTTGAACCCGTCACCCTCTTTACCAAGGCGATGTGTGATCGGCACGCGCACATCTTCGAAGACAATTTCGCGCGTGGGTTGGCTGTTCCAACCCATTTTGTGCAAGTTGTGACCAAATTGAATGCCAGGCGTGTTGGCTGGGATAACAAGGCAACTGATGCCCCGCGGGCCCGCCTCACCTGTGCGCAGCATGGTAACGAGATAGTCCGTTTCCCCTGCGCCGGAAATGAACATTTTGCTGCCATTGACAATGTAATCATCGCCGTCGACCGTCGCGGATGTTCTGAGTGACGCGGCATCCGATCCTGCACCGGGCTCAGTTAAGCAATAGCTAGCAAGAGTCTCGCCCGCGATGAGCGACGGCGCGATGGTTTGAACCAGTGCCTCTGGCCCGAATTCAGTGATCATCCAGGTCGCCATATTATGGATCGAGATGAAAGCTGTGGTTGACGTGCAACCCATCGCAAGTTGTTCAAGGATGATGCTCGAATCAAGTCGAGACAGACCCAAACCGCCTGCGGCCTCTGGGCAATAAAGGCCACAAAATCCGAGCTCGCCGGCGGCTCGAATCACATCCCTAGGGAAGATCTTCTTCGCATCCCACTCCGCAGCATGAGGGGCGAGCGCGCCATCTGAAAATTGCCGGGCCGCATCTCGATACGCGGCCTGATCCTCACTGAGTTCATAATCCATTTAGGTCAGCTCAATTGTTGGGTTGGCGGGCATGGCCGCGTCATTCGAAAACCAGCGCCCTGCGATGGTTTTATTTTCGATGCAAAACCGAACGACCCGCGCGCCGTCAGCGTCTTGGTCGTCATTGATTGCTATCGGTAGGGCTTGAGACATGCGAGTTTCTCGTCAAGATTCAGGCTGAAGCAGGATGTTAATGAATGCAAAGTCGCAGTAACATACCAGGAATTGCAGGTTAGACCTGCAAATACGCAGTATCAAGTCATGACTAAAAGATTCGCGTCAACCGTTTGCGAGGCTGCACATCTGGCGTCCACCTTGAGCGATCAACAAGTGATATGAAAAGCCAGTCATCGTCCGTTTGAAAGGTTGAGTGCTGGTCATCTGCTTGATTCAGCGAGGGTCGCGGCGATCTCGCGCATGTCATCGTGGTTTGGGCCACTGACTGAAATCATGTGCGCAGTGTCTGATGGGTGTTCGAGCTCTCATTTGTCGATGCGTGGCGCATAGTCTTCCCCGGGATTTAGTCCCTTAAAGCGTCTGAGGGAAAATCAGGATGGTTGATCGAGGGTCGCGGCCCAGGCTCGATGTGCGCAACGCGCTAGAGCGTCTTAACTGGGATGATCTCAGGCTATTTTTGACTGTTGCGAGGTATTCGAGTCTCGATCAGAGTGCTCAACAACTCCGCCTTGACCCTACCACGTTGGGTCGCAGAATTCGTCGCCTGGAGCGCTCGCTCGACGTGAGTTTGCTTGAACGGAGTAGGAAAGGGCATCGGCTGACCCCAACAGGCGAGGCCATGCTGGCGCAACTCGAAGAGGTAGAGCACCAAGTTTTAGATTTGGTCGAATCGATCTCCGGTGAAGCAAAACGTGTACAGGGGGTTGTTCGTCTGAGTGTCACGGAGGCGTTTGGCAATGTGCTGATTGCCCCAGCGCTAGGCGCCCTGTTTGCTCGGCATCCGGATCTGAAAATTGAGTTAGTCGCCAGTACCGGTCTGCTCAGTGTGTCAAAGCGTGAAGCGGACATGGCGGTGCTTTTATCACGGCCCAGCCGGGGTCGATTGAAGGTTCAGAAGCTAACGGACTATTCCCTTCAGCTCTATGCGACGCGAACGTATTTGAATAAGTTTCCCAAAATTCATACACCAGAGGATCTCAGGCAACACACGCTCATAGGTTACGTTGACGATTTGATTTACTCCCCTCGTTTGCGTTACTTCGATGAGGTGGCGCCCGGGCTTTCACCGGCACTGACCAGTTCGAGCTTATTGGCACAAAAGCAGCTTGCTACAGCCGATTGCGGTATTGCCGTATTACCGAAATTCGTTGGGGACCAAGAACCAAGACTGCGCTTGGTCTTACCTAAAGAAGTGCACATCACGCGCAGCTTCTATCTGGCAGTGCACGAGGACCTCTTTGATCACGCACGGATCCAAGTGGTCGTTGAATTTCTTCAGGCGCTGATTGCCAACGCGGATCTTTAGCCTAGTGATGCGCCGTCTTTAACAAGTGCGCCGCGCCCGCGGTGCCGTTAATCGATGGTGCTGCCCCAAAAAGTTTCTCTTTCATGGTGCCATACACGCGACGATTCTTGGCTAGCGGTGCGAGTTGAGCGGCACGAGCCAAGCACGCAGCGTCTAATTGCTCTAGCGGCAAAGCGGCTTCAATGATCCCTGCGGCCATGGCGTCAGGCCCTCGCCACCGATGAGCGAGCTGTACGGTTTTAAAAAACGTGTTGGCCGGCAGTTTGTGACGAAACAAAGCGAGCTCGGGATCAGGGATCACCATACCGATTTCAACCTCATTCGCGCACAGGTAGCCCCGGTCCTCGCGCATCATTCGCAGATCGTGACAAAGGGCGAGCATAAAGCCCGCACCAAAGGCATGACCCCCGATGGCACAGAGGGTCGGCATGGGAAAGGTGATGACCTGCCCCATCAGCGCCATGAATTCAGAGCCAAATGCGGCGCGGTCGCCGCCAACGTGATCACCCTCGCTGGCTCGCCACTCTAGATCAAGACCGTTGGAGAAGAACTTGGGGTCGCTTGATCGAGTCACCAGCGCGTTGATGGCTGCGTTTGCCTCAATCTCGTCAAGCGCGGCTGCGAACGCCCGGACAAAGGTGGTGTTCCATCGGTTCTCACCAGCATCCATTGTCAGAATGGCAATATCATCTTGGTACTCTATTTGAATCATTGGGTTACTTCCTTCATGCTGGAGCGAGGAGTATTGCTCATGCGTTTGTCGATGACCACCTGCAGTCATCGCCTTGTTTTCGCCTCTTTTGGCCTCTTTTTTGGTGCGGAGGTGCGTGGGTAGGCCGAAAGTCGTCGTCAGTGCTCGGGCCGATCAGGATGGAACAGCTAACCGAAGAAGAAGTAAAAGCGAGTTTTGAACCGGATGCCGAGCTTTGGTTGCCGAATTTCGATCGTGTCGAGTGGGCGCATCGGGACTTCTTGTCGTGGGTACATCCCTCTGGGCACTTGGGTTACCTAGTCACTCGGTCGCCCAACGACGGTTGTTTGCATGGGGTTGTATTAAGACGGCACGAGCGCAAACCTCGCGCTGCGCGGCTGGATATGTGCAGCATTTGTCATCACGTGCATGCTATGGGCGGTGCTGCGATGTTCACGCTGACTGAAAAGGGCAGTGGGGGCCGCCGTACCTTTTCCAACGTCATCTGTGGCGACCTAGGGTGTTCCCTACGGGTTCGCGACCTGGTCACACCGAAGAGTTTTATGCAGGAAAACATTTATCTGGAAGCCAAGATCTGGCGTATCCTCCAGCATCTGCACAAGTGGCTAACGCGCGCAAAATATTTATGAGTTTTTGGGGTGATGCAGCTCGGTCGTGAATAGGCGACAAGGTGGAGGGCCATTCATACATCGTCCGAGCGTCATGAGATCGTTGTCGCGCCCAGAGAGGGGTGTGCTGTGGTCTGAGCTTGTTGTGCCTCTTTCAAGTCCTTAACGCTTTGATCAAGAAGAGTCCTCGTGTTTTTGGTTGGCGTGTTAAAGAAATGAGGACCCCGCCGAGGCGCCCCTCCTGTCATGGTTTTGACGGGTTCAACGCTCGATGCAAAAGCAGAAGCTGAGCGCTCAACGCGGTGAGGACGAGCTTCTCCCCAGCGTAAAGGCAAAGCGAGTCAACAAAATCGATGAATAAGGAGATCGCGTGAGGGTATCTGAACCAACCGGGACGTTGCACCGCTTGTTTTTCCCGGGAGGTCGCTGGTTCTATGGTTGGAATATCGTCGCCGCGGCGGGTGGCTTGCAAATGCTTGCGGGCATGTTGTGGATGCAATCGTATGGCGCCTATGTGGTGCTGTTGCAGGAAGAATTTGGGTGGAGTAAGACCCTGATCGCCGCGGCGTTCGCGCTGACCAGAATTGAAAGCGGCATTCTGGGCCCGATTCAAGGCTGGTTGGTCGATCGCTACGGTCCCAAACTCATACTGAGTATTGGCACTTGCATGTTCGGTTTAGGCTTTATGTGGTTTTCGCGTGTGGATTCCCTTCTCGAGTTCTATCTGGCCTTTGGATTTATCGCGGTGGGATCGAGCCTCGGTGGATTCGCGACGGTGATGGTTGCCATTGTTAATTGGTTTAACCGACACCGATCGAAAGCCGTTGCCTGGTCGCAATTGGGCTACTCAGTGGGCGGTATGGCTGTCCCGCTGGTGGTGCTGGCACTCGAAGCTTGGGGCTGGCGAGTGACCGCCTTTCTCTCTGGTGTCTTGGTTTTGATCTTAGGGTTGCCCATGGCGCAAGTGGTCCGCCATCGTCCATTGCCATTCGGTGAACAGCCCGATGGTGAAGTCATTTCCGAAAGTGAAAGCCCTAAGCAGGTGGTTGCGCGAGATTTCTCGGCGCGTCAGGCCATGGCCACTTCGGCTTTTTGGTTAATCAGTTTTGGCCATGCATCGGCCCTACTCACCGTGTCTGCGATGATGGTCCATCTCGTTGCCCACCTTTCGGAAGGGCTGGGTTACTCGTTGGCGGCCGCTGCAGTGATGGTGACTGTGGTGACGGGCAGTCAAATGGCGGGTCAACTTTTGGGAGGCTACCTGGGTGACCGTTTTGACAAGCGTTATTTGAGTGTTGCCTGTATGGCGGCACATGCAGGCGCCTTGGTTGGCATGGCCTACGCGAGCGAGACTTGGCAGGTCGTCCTTTATGCTGTCACGCACGGGCTGGCTTGGGGTATTCGAGGACCGCTTATGGTGGCACTTCGTGCGGATTATTTTGGCGCGGCAGCCTTTGGGACCATCATGGGATTTTCTTCACTGATCGTGATGCTTGGCATGTCGCTAGGGCCCGTTATCGCCGGGTTGATGGCGGATGTATCAGGTAATTACGAAAGTGGCTTTACCGTGTTGGCTGCGGCGGCCTTTTTGGGAGGGTTTTGTTTCCTATTTGCTAAGCCACCCCAGAGATCCTAACGGCCGAGGGGCTGAGCGACATCACCCTCCAGGATGCCAATCAGAATCAGACAGTGCGAGCGCTGATCGCACGCTTTGACCAAATGCAGCGTCAGGCTCGTCGATGGGAATTCCGGTGGCTGAAGCGATACGGACCATTCTTTGAAAGTTGGCGGCAACGCCAATTGCTTCGACAATGCCATGATCCCCTAAAACATGCTGGGCGTGATCACGAGCGGTGCCGAGGGCGGAAGCGTCTCGGGTCATGAATGCATCGGCCAGATCAATCAACACTTGAGCATGAGGAATCGCCTCTAGCCCTTCGGCTTTACCCGTCCGAATACCCAGCAAATCAACATTAAGGTTAGATTGAGTGACGCTTACCCGAAGCATCGAGGCGTGGGAGCTGGTTCAGTACAGACACTGGTTCAGGGCCGACACCCGCCCGGCAATCAGCTCCATTTGCATTCGGCTCAGTTGTCGATTTGGCGGCTGAATCATTTCCGCCATACCTGCAAGAGAGAGATACATGACAGACGAAAGATTTTGCCAGGCTCGGACGGCGCCCGGCACTGCCGACAGAGCGCGGAGGACGTTCGCGCCTCGATTGCCTGGCCAGAGATCTGCCTCTGCAGGCTGGACTTGGTCCCTGGGAATCATTGGGACCCAGCTGGTCTCAGATTCTAGAAGAGCCGGCAAATAGCCATCGGGCTTACCAGCGACTGGATCTGGCCACCCGAGCTCCGGCAGTGCCAGCCCTCGGTAGAACTCATCGATACTGAATTGGCAAACTACAATACCGAGCAACTCAACGTAGGCATAAATCGGCCCCAGGCTGTCCTCAAGACGCTCGATGTCAGACGGTCCGATTCTATTTTGATCATTCACGATGCGATGAACCATCACTTCGATGTCACGTGGCAGGTCGGTGCAACAACTGTGTTGCTCATCGAGTGAACGTGCAGAGAGGTGGTCCTTGAACGCGGTGCAGGCCTGGCACTGGGTAGCTTGACGGGTGGCCCGCGCGATCTCGATGCGGGTGGCGCCGGTGAGCCATTGGCCTGGCTGGCTCAACCATACGCGATAGGCCGAGAAGGCTTGATGGATATCGGGACGTAACTGAAACAAAAGATTTGGATCCATTGCCACTCGCTTGATCGAAGTCTGGGGCTTTCACCCTTATCCTAGCAAGGGAACAGCCCGCTCTGGAAATCGCAAGGTGGGCTCTCGATGCAATTAAGCGCCATGCAACCATGACTGCCGGTGCTTAGGATGAGATAGCGTGGTGATCGATGTGCGATGGAGTCCACCCCATGCCTGTGCTAGCGTACTTGTTGGGGAATTGGTCGGCGTATATTGATCGCATTGAATAGGGCGGCATGGTGAGCAAAAAAAACGCAAGGCAGTCGGAGTCCGCGCCCACGCGGAATGAGGCTAGGGTTGCGAATCTCAGCTTGGCCATGAATTCAGACCAGCGGAGAAGACGACCAATCCTGCTTCGCTTCAAGCGACACCATTTTTTTGAACCCCTTTTTTTTGAAACGTTGGTTCAGGTCTTCTCGCGAAGTGTGATGGTCATGAAAAAGCATCTGAAAGGGCGACGTCCGCGTGTTGTGCGTCCCTTTTCGTCTCTACTCGATAGGGTGAAAACGCCTGAAACCCGCACGTGGCGGGTTGTTATAAGCGCCATTGATTGGCGAGCAAGTGTGAACCCCGAGTCGCGTTATGTGAAAGCCTTAATTGGCCTTTTGATGGCCGGTCCTCTGGCGGCTCGACGACTCGCGTTTGTGAGCGCTTGCTTCTTGGTCATTGTTGCGAACCCATCACGTGCCTCGGATCAAACATTTAAGGATGCCGCCGCGCTGATCGATCATCTTGAACAGCTCTACCAGGGGGGCTCAAGCGAAGCCAACATAGTGATGGAAATCCGAACGCCTGACTACGCCCGGCGCTTGGTGCTTCATGGCATGACCCAGGGTGATGATTTTGCCTACTTTCAGATCCTTGAGCCAAAAAAGGACCGTGGGATCGCCTCGCTCATGCGAGATCAAGAGATGTGGAATTTTCTACCCAAAATTAATCGTGTGGTGAAAGTGCCTCCTTCGATGATGATGAATTCCTGGATGGGGAGCGACTTCAGTAATGATGATCTGGTTAAGCAATCCACGTTAACCGATCTCTACGACCTCGCAATGACCGATAGCGAAACTCAATATTTTGTCTCGCTGACCCCCAGAGAGGACACCGTGACAGTGTGGGGACGAATCGATTATGTGATCGAGAAATCGCCACTCATTCCGCGCACGCAAACCTATTTTGATGAGCGCGGTGAAGCGGTCAGAAGGCTAGAGTTCTCTGAGGTGAAGCAGTTCGGCGCGCGTGCTCTGCCCTCGAAAATGACCATGACGCCGCTGAAAAAAGAGGGGCATCAAACAATCATTACCTACGATTCGCTCGCGCTCGATGTGACTGTGCCGGACGAGGTGTTTACCCTGCAATATCTGAAGCGGAGGCGATAGTGCTCGAGCTCCAGTTGGCGTGGCGAAATCTTCTACGTCAGCGTCGTCGCTCGATTTTGACGGGCTTGTCGATTGCCGGTGGCTATTTCCTGATTACGTTCGCAGTCTCGCTCATTGAGGGCAGCTACGGCAATATGATTGAGCTGTTCACTCGCGACCGGGTTGGGCACGTTCAGATTCATGCGTTGGATTACAGGGAGCGGCCAAGAACGCAGCGTGTACTCCAGCCGGCGAGCGAATTGCTCGAAACCCTCCAGGTGTCATCTGACGTGGTCGGCGTCGCACCGAGGATCCTCACTGCTGCGCTTGCATACGGGGATGAGAAGTCATCGCCTGTGCAGATCGTGGGCATCGATCCCGAACTTGAGCCAACGGTGACGCACATCCAAGACAAGGTGATAGCAGGCGCTTATTTCGCCCAGTCGCCCCTCGAGTTTCCTTCGGAGAATCAGGACCTCGAACCCGCGCTTATTGGATTGGGCATCGCGCGGGCGCTGGACATTGGGTTGGGCGATCCCCTCATTCTTATCGGGCAGGGGGCCGATGGCAGTATTGCAAATGATCAGTATGTGGTGATTGGCTTGGTGGGCAATGAGCGATCGGCTGATCGGATGACAGTGTATTTGCCCATTGTAGCGGCGCAGCTATTTTTGTCTCTTGGCGATGCCGTGCATGAGATCGCGCTTCGTCTCGAGAACATCAGCGACGCGCGATCAAAGGCGGCGGTGCTTAAGTCAACGTTGCCGGCACTCGATGTCGCGCCCTGGCAGGAGATTGAGGCAACCTTTTTCCAAACGATGCAGGCGGACCGAGAGGGTAACCAATTCGGTTTATTCATGATTATTTTTCTCGTTTTTATCGGGGTCTTGAACACAGTTCTCATGTCCGTGTTAGAGCGAACGCGAGAGTTTGGGGTGCTTCGGGCCATGGGCTGCCGTCCGTCTCGATTGGTCAGGCTGGTTGCGCTAGAAACCATGATGCTGTCGGCCTCGGCTATTTTGATGGGCTTGATATGGGTGTTGCCGCTTGTCTATTGGTTCACTCAAGTCGGTTTTGAATTGCCTGAACCCATTGATATGGGTGGGGTGGCCTTTTCGCATTACCGGGGGATGCTATCGAGTTATGTCTTTTTAATGCCAATGTGTCTGATATTCATCTCTGCATTGGTGGTGAGCCTACCGCCGGGTCTACGTGCCGCGAGGGTGAAGCCGGTTGAAGCCATGAGGCACTACTGATGCTGATTCTTCGACTGGCGTTAAGAAACATCCTGCGTAACAAACGTCGGACTTCTCTTACTTGTCTGCTTCTTGTCTCGGCCCTTGTGATCATGATTTTGATGGATGGATTGATGATGGGCGTCACGCGGATCATGGTCGAGAGTCTAACCGAGACCCTCGAAGGCGAGGCACAAATCTATCGAAGGGGTTGGCGGGATCGCTTTGATCCGGCGCTCTACCTGGATCAGCCAGACGAGATTCGATCCTCCCTTGATGCGGATAACAGTGTGGTTGCTTGGAGTGAACGAGTCATGACACCCGCGATGCTCGCGTCGAGTTATAGCACGCAGGGCGTCATGGTCTATGGCGTCGATATGGATCAGGAGCGTAAGGTCAGCCGCATCCAGCAGGCCCAGGTGTCGGGCGATGGCTTGCAAGGCCCGGGCGATATTCTGCTGGGAGACGCGCTTGCAGACAAACTCGAGGTGACACTGGGCGATCGCATCGTTCTGACGACGTCCTCGCTTGACGGTAATGATTTGGTCCAAGTGCTGTTCCGTGTGCGCGGACTCATTCGTTTTGGGCCGAGCGAGTTAGACGAGCGGCTGGCTTTTATTGATCTTGTGGCTGCGCGGCAAATGCTTGAGATGGGCGACGGCTCGCATCAGTTTGTGGTGCGATTTGAAGATGCCTCGATTCCCAACGCGCCCTTGGTACTGCTTTTTGAGAAGGTCCGTTCGGAGGTGGTCGACGCGCAAGGTTGGCTTTCAATCCAGCCGGCGATCGGTGCGATGCTGGAAATGAGCAATTTCGGGCGAATCGTTTTAGGTCTAATCCTGTTTCTTTTGGCTGCTCTGGGTGTCGTAAATTCTATTTTTATGTCGATCTATGAACGGCTCTATGAGTTTGCTGTGACCAAGGCGATTGGAACACGGCCGTTTTGGATTGGGCGTTTGATTGTGCTCGAATCGCTTCTCATGGCATTCATCAGCGTTGCGATCGGGGTGGTGATCGCCTACTTTTTGGGCGGTTATCTTGAATCGGAAGGTTTGAACATGGGTCAGATGGAGGTCAGCGGCGTGGTGATTCCTGACCGAATAAAGCCTCAAATGGCATTCAATCAGTTCGTTGAGGCCGCAGCATTCCTAACCGTGCTGACGATGCTGACTGCCCTTTACCCGGCGCTGTATGCCGCGAAAATTACGCCGGCTGAAGCAGTCAAACGGTCACTCTAAGATCAACACAGGGAACTTAAACTCATGAGTCAGAAGACGGTCATTCGGGCAGAGCGCGTGAGTCGACGTTTCGGTAAAGACGCAGCCGAGGTGGTTGCCGTTGATCAGGTATCGTTTTCGTTAATGCAGGGCGAGTTTGCGGCGCTGGTGGGCCCGAGTGGCTCAGGTAAGTCCACGTTGCTCAACTTGGTTGGCGGACTTGACGATGCAGATGATGGAAGAATTGAACTGGCGGGTCGAGACCTTGCCAGTCTCTCTGCGTCTGAGAAATCCGATTTTCGAAGAGACCATATTGGCTTTATTTTCCAGTCATACAACTTGATTCCAGTGCTCTCAGCCGCAGAAAACATTGAGTACATCATGCTGATTCAGGGCGTGAAGGGAGCCGAGCGTCGCCGACGTGTGGATGAAATGCTTGAGATTGTTGGATTATCTGGATTGGGACATCGCCGGCCGGCAGAGATGTCGGGTGGACAACAACAGCGCGTCGCGGTTGCTCGGGCCATGGCCTCGAATCCTGAGATCATCCTTGCCGATGAGCCGACGGCTAATCTGGATTCTAAAACCGGAATAGCCTTGCTGGAAACGATGCGAAAACTGAACGAATCCGAAGGTGTCACTTTCTTGTTCTCAACGCACGATCAGAAAATCATTGACCGGGCTAAACGACTGATCTGGCTCGAAGATGGGCGCATCATGGGTGATGAGAGGGCGCAGACGTTGTGAATCAATCCCGACTGCTGGGATGTTTGCTGCTTTGGATGGCGCAGCCACTTCAGGCGAGTGAGGTCTCTGGATACTTGAAGGCCTTCTCGATTTATCAGTTTGAACACTCGGCAACGCTCATTGAGCAACCTGATCAAGCATTTGGTGAGGCGAGTCTTCGTTTGATGTGGGAACCGAAAGGTTCGTTTTGGACTTCAGAGTTTCATTACGAGATTCAGGGGTTTCAATCTTCACGAGCGGATTGGGTTGGCTCTGACCTGTTGCGTTCAAACACGAGTGATCGCTATCGTTTCGATGACTTAAACCCAGTCGTTGCGGAGGGTAAAAAAAGCTTACTCCGGCAAAATTTAGATCGAGCTAATGTAAGACTGAAGACAGGGCAGTGGGACATCACGCTAGGAAGACAGGCTCTGACCATGGGCAGTGCTCGCTTGGTGAGCCCCGTGGATGTGTTCTTGCCGTTTGATTTGCGAGTGATTGATACCGAGTACAGACCCGGGATTGACGCCGTCCGGCTTGAGAGGGCCTTGGGGGATCTCTCTGCATTGGACATTGGCTGGGTTCTGGGCGCGGAGGGTCAGCGTGATCAGTCCGCAATTTTTGCGCAATGGATTACCAATCATCAAGGCATCGACTATGCCACGACTTGGATCGAACGTGATCAAGTTCGATTAGTCGGCCTTGGGGTTACGGGTGCCATCGGCCAGCATGGTGTTTGGTTTGAAGCAGCGAAAGTGGCTGGCCAAGAAAACTACTGGCGCTCAAGTCTCGGTATTGATGGGGGTGTCGGTGACACCGGACTTTGGATGGTTGAACTGCATTACAATGGGGCTGGGGCGTCAAAAAGTGAAGACTACCTCAGACCAAACAATGTCGATGCCTACAGAAATTTTGGTGTCTTTTTGTTTGCGCGACGATATGTGCTCTCCGCCTTAAGCGTTCAGCTCTCAGCGGTGACAGGGTTTGCGAGCCAGTGGGTCTACAATCTTGACGACCAGTCGAGCTACTTCCAGCTCTCAATTGACCGCCATATGAGTGATGAGTGGGGGCTGCGCGCGGGGGTCTATCGATTTGGGGGTAATTCGGATTTGAACTTCACGACAGAGGGCTTGGCTTTAGGCAGTGAATTTGGAATGAATCCTCAAGTGGTTTTTGTCGGTGCCCGCTATTATTTTTAAGTTAGAGCCCATTGTGTATTTGAGTTTGGAAGCAAAGCAGCATTTGATCCGAACATTCAGGGGTGCTTCCGGGCGCGAAACCAAGTTTGTAAGTTTCAAAGCCCTCTGAGCCTTTATTGATAGGCCATTCATCTCGATGAGAATGCACTCACCCAGGCGACGTTGAACGGGACGACCAAGGCAGGACAACTTGATCTGATGACGCAACTATCGAAATACCATCGAGCGGCGCTAAACGCCATGGGGATTGATATTTGGCGCCAGCGAGGCCGGAAGGCTGGCGTGTCAGTCGCGTCCTTGGCCGAGGTGGGTGATGTGCCCTCGCCGCCACAAGTTATTGAACCTCTGGCATCCGAACCATTAGCCGAGTCATCGGCTTTTGTCACCGCGGCTGGCGGGCATGACGTTGGGCAAGAGGCGCTCAGCCCGAACCTACGCTGGGCCGTTCGAGACTATCGAACGTTGCTCGTGGTGGTCGTCAACGAAGCGAACGCTGATGGTGAGGCATTGGACGTATTCGCAGATGACGTGGCTCGGGCCTACAACGGGGTAGAGGTCAAGCCCAACTGTCTTGAAGCCCCGCTCGAACCGGAGACTGATCAGTTTCAAGGTCTTAGAGAGGTCCTGAGGAGAAGTTCATCTCGGGTTGCGTTGCTGTTAGGGGGTGAATTACTCAAGCAAGAGCAATTGGCAGATCTGCAGTTGTTTCTGGGAACGCTCACAGAACCGCAAGCGCACATGCTAGATGGCGCCCAGGCTGAGCACAGGGTCTGGATTCCATGTGTTTTCTCGTCAGAATCCCCGCAACAGTTATTGATGAAACGCAGGCTTTGGTTAGAGCTCTCTCGGGCGGGGCGCTAGCGTTGCCTCAATCTTTGCTGATTCGTGAGATGCGCCATATCGACTTACCCTATGTAATGGGCAACGAGAACGCGGCCTACGACTACCCTTGGACTTTAAACATCATGCGGGGCAGCTTGAACGGCGCTGATGCGTGTGACGTGTTGGAACTGGGAGGGCGCATTATTGGGCACTGTGTTGTGAAAATGATTTTGGACGAAGCCCATCTATTGAATCTTTGCGTGCACCCGGCTCAGCAGGGCCAAGGGCTAGGACGTTTGGCGCTAGACGCTGCTTTACAGAGGGCCAGCCAGCGGTCGGCGACGGTGATGTTTCTAGAAGTGCGGGACTCTAACCAATCTGCAAGAGCACTCTATGATTCGGTAGGCTTTAATGAGATTGGGATTCGACGGGGGTATTACCCCGCTGCGAGCGGTCGCGAAGATGCTGTGGTGATGGCAAAGCATCTCAAAATATGAGGTCAGAGATGAAGCCTGTATAATGCCGGCCGCGTGTTTTCGTGGAATCCATCATGTCTCAATCAGAGATGGCAAGGCGCAGAACCTTCGCCATCATTTCACATCCCGACGCCGGTAAGACGACGATTACGGAGAAGTTGCTCCTGTGGGGTAAGGCCATTCAGGTCGCTGGAACGGTAAAGGGCAAGAAGTCTGATCGTTATGCGACGAGTGATTGGATGTCGCTGGAAAAAGAGCGCGGGATATCAGTCACCACGTCCGTCATGCAGTTCCCTTACGGTGATTGTGTGGTGAACTTGCTTGACACACCCGGGCACGAAGATTTCTCCGAAGACACCTATCGCACGCTCACCGCGGTCGATTCCGTGCTGATGGTCATTGACGGCGCTAAGGGTGTCGAAGACAGAACAATCAAGTTGATGGAAGTCTGCCGTCTTCGGGACACACCGATCTTGACCTTCATTAATAAGCTCGACCGTGAGATCAGAGATCCAATCGAAGTGTTGGATGAAATAGAGCGGATATTAAACATTGGTTGTGCGCCCATGACTTGGCCTATTGGCATGGGGGCGGAATTCAAGGGCGTCTATCATCTCTACGAGGATCGAATCTACTGCTTTGCGGGGAAGGACCAAGTTGAAACCCAAGTGATCGATGGATTGATGAGTGATGATGCCAAGGTCTATCTCGCGGCCAGCTGGCAGGATTTTGTTGATGAGGTAGAGCTCGTCAGAGGCGCCTCGCACGAATTTGATCAAGAGCTCTATCTGGAGGGTCAACTCACGCCTGTTTACTTCGGCTCGGCGTTGAGAAATTTTGGCGTAATGGAAATGTTAGATGGATTCGTTGACATGTCGCCCGCGCCTCAAGCGCGATCAACCAATGAGGGCATGATTACACCTGAGGATAAGGAATTTTCTGGGTTCGTTTTCAAAATCCAGGCCAATATGGATCCGAAACACCGAGACCGAATCGCTTTCCTGCGGGTATGTTCGGGGCAATACCAGCAGGGTATGAAGATGCATCATGTTCGAATCGGTAAGGACGTCAAGGTGTCAGATGCGGTGACGTTTCTAGCGGGCGAGCGTGCAGCAACCGGCATTGCGCATGCTGGAGACATTATTGGCCTGCATAACCATGGGACCATCCAGATCGGTGACACTTTCACCGGCGGAAGGAAGGTTCGCTACACCGGCGTGCCACACTTTGCTCCAGAATTGTTCCGAAGAGTCAGGTTGAAAGATCCACTGAAAAGTAAGCAATTGAAGCAAGGGTTAACCCAGCTCTCCGAGGAGGGCGCAACACAGCTCTTCATGCCGTTGACGTCGAATGATTTGATTCTCGGCGCAGTGGGAGTACTACAGTTCGATGTAGTGGTTTATCGCCTACTTGACGAGTACAAAGTGGATTGCGCATATGAGCCGATTTCGGTTGCAACCGCGCGTTGGATCGAATGCAGCGACGCAAAGATCCTGAGTGAATTTAAGCGCAAAGCCGATACGAATCTGGCGCTCGATGGCGGCGGTCATTTAACCTATCTTGCGCCCTCGAGAGTGAACCTCTCTCTGATGGAAGAGCGGTGGCCAGATATTGAGTTCCGCGCCACGCGAGAAATTACTTAGAGCATATCCTCGAATGGCGTCTTGATCGCGAGATTGATGGGTTGATCAAGCCCCGGGATGCTTATTTCGTTCTGGCTGATCGTCAGCGCCGGTCCCTCGATGACGCCTTCGCCAAATCGATAGATCAGCTCAGTCTTACCTTGTATACAAGCCTCATCGTATTCTCTTGTGCTCTCTGCTACCGCCTCATGGGCCTTGGCATGGGCCACCAGCGCGGCTTTGCCATGGCGTTTTTCAAGCATCGCCCGAGTTACAGCCGGAGAGAGCAAGGCAGCCGTCGCATTATTGCCGCCGAATCCCTTGGAATTAATCAGAGCTGCCTGCATGCGATCTGGCGCGTCTACGTAATGCGAAAGTAAGAAATTGAGGTGATCTTGATGCACGTCATCGGCGATACGCTCTGAGGTCACAATGCCGGGAATAATTCCGTCCTGCCACACACCCAGCGAGGCAATGATTTGATCGCCAGAGGCGCAAGCGAGGGAGTGGCCTAGGTAGGCCTTGATTGCCGCAACGGGCCAATGGTCAATGCCAAAGGCGCTGGCCATGGCGTCGAAAATGTGCGACTCCGTGACGCGATTTTGAGGGGTGCCGGTCCCGTGCGCCTGCATGTAGCTTCTATCTTTGAGAGCTTTCTCACCTAGGATGGCTTTCACCGTGCCCATGGCTTTGCCCACAGTCACATAGTTACCGATCCCAGGACCAGGAATGGATTTCTTGTAGCCGTCTGCGTTCACGAAAACATCAGCAACGCCGCTGTAGATATGGGCGCCGAGCTCGAGCGCCAGCGCATCGTCGAACAGAATCACGAATTGCGATGCTTCAGCGAGCGTGAAGCCACAGTTCTCGGCGAAAGGTCTGCAGGCGCGTCGATGATCGAGCGTGCTACCGCCATCAAGTTTCATGAGCGCTTCATCCTCGGCCAGCGCACCCATGGTTCGATACCCTTCAATAATTTCTGGCGTGAGTGGCGCCTCGCTGGAACCAATGACTGCGACTCGGTAACGGCCTGATCGGATGTCATCCATCCCCTGGCGCAGGTTGTATAGGAACGTGGCACAAGCGCCCACATTGGCGCCCGTGGCACCGACGCTACCAATGACATAAGCGTTGACGAAGTCCGCTGTCATCTCGGCGAGACCCAGTGGGCAGTTTTTGGCGCTGACTCGCTTACCTAACAATGCAGATTGCAGCATGCCTCCAGACCCGTTGAAGTCGAGCTGACCCATGGCGCTGCTGGCGTAAACCGCGATCTGATCTCCAGGGACTCGCTGCCTGACCGTCTCCCAGGGTATGCCTAGGGATAAGATGGCGTCAGAGGCACCATAGACTGTGAGTTGAAGGCCTCGCGGATGGCTCCGACTTTGGTAAAGACCCTCGGGGTTGAATCCTGTCGGCAGTTGTCCCGCAGCATTTACTTTCGAGGTTCTGAAATCTGGGAAAAAGACCTCGGTGGATGCAGTGGTCATTACGGTGACCATGCCGGGCGCGGCATCTCGTATCGACCAAGATTCAGGAATCTGATCGGGCAGCTGGTTTTTCTTCAAGGTGAAAGTTAGCGGCGTTGAACTGTCAGCGGTGAGATGCGCTTGGCGATTTGCTCGATATTTGTCTGGATCAAAAAGCGTGCGCTCGATCTGTCGGATGAGGGTCCTCGAGAGGGCATCCTCTTCACTGGCCTCAATGCCCATCAAGGCGCCCAGCGAGCGCACGGTGTTGGCTTTCGCTTGATCGTCTAGCGCGTCGAAGACCATGCGCCGATAGCCATGATGACCGGAGCTTCGACCCGCGGGGTTGATTCCCCCAAAACCGACTACAACGGGGAATCGAGTCACGGTAACAGAACGCTCAGCTGAGGCTGAAACAAGGCGCTGTGGTAGGCATCCATGAGCATGGGATTCAAACCAGTTCTACCGCCACGGCCGTGGCTTCACCACCGCCAATACACAGTGAGGCGATGCCACGCTTCAATCCCTTGAGTTTCAATGCGTGAACCAACGACACAATGATTCGAGAGCCTGTGGATCCAATCGGGTGGCCCTGTGCACACGCGCCGCCATGAATGTTGACGCGATCAGGATCTAGGCCAACCTCCTTAATGGCAAGCATTGTGACCATGGCAAAGGCCTCATTGATCTCGAAGAGGTCGACATCGTCTGCCTGCCATTCAAGACGCTGCATTAGGTTTTCGATGGCATCAATCGGCGCGAGCGTGAATTCCGAAGGGTGGCGCGAGTGAGTCGTATGACCAAGAATTTTTGCGATGGGCTTTAGACCTTTGGCGTTGACGGCCTGTTCACTGGCCAGCACGAGCGCGGAGGCGCCATCTGAAATTGAGCTGGAATTTGCTGCCGTGACGGTGCCATCTGGCTTGAATGCCGGCCTCAGCTGAGGAATCTTCTCCAGATTTGCATTGCCTGGTTGCTCATCAGTGTCGATCGTGATCTCACCCTGACGCGTTTTCACAGTCACGGAGGCCATTTCTGCTTGTAAGGCGCCAGAAGCAATTGCCGCATTGGCTTTGGTTAAAGAGCCAATTGCATATTCATCCATGGCTTCCCGAGTTAATTGATACTGGTCGGCCACATCTTGCGCAAATGCGCCCATCAAGCGCCCGGTTTTGGCGTCTTCCAGTCCATCGGTAAACATGCAGTCTTGCAGTTCGCCGTGACCCATGCGTAACCCACCGCGCGCCTTCGGTAGTAGATACGGCGCATTGCTCATGCTTTCCATGCCCCCGGCTACCATGATCTTGTTGGTCCCGGCTTTGATCAGGTCATGGGCCAGCATGACGGACTTCATACCTGAACCACACAGTTTGTTAATTGTTGTTGCGCCCACGCTGTCCGGGATGCCGGCGTCTATGGCGGCTTGCCTGGCAGGACCTTGTCTCAGGCCCGAGGGTAGCACGCACCCCATGATCACTTCGTTGACATCGGCGCTGTTCACGTTGGCTTTGTCCAACGCCGCTCGAATGGCCACTTCGCCGAGGTTGACGGCGGATAACGAGCTAAGCTCACCCATTAATCCACCCATCGGGGTTCGAGCCCCATTAACAATGTAAACCGGATCAGACATGAAGGATTCCCGTGAAATGGTAGCGATGGTTAGGCTCGTGAGCGCGCACGAAGGGTTTGGGGAAGGATAACGGAAGCCGCGTTTGCAGGCCAGTCATCCCAAGGCTCTAAATACCGCGAATGATAGAAAATCGGCACGGATCCGCTTGCTCTCTGTACCCAAGGGAGCGGGGGATTCGATTGAGGCTGTGATAAACTTCAGTGCGTTTTAAGCGAGACAGGTGTCCGCTTGCTGGGTAGCTGCTGAGCCCTTGGCTCACCGCGAGAGGCGCGGGCTAAGCCGAGCCATAAGCGGAAGGTGTAGCGCGCAAGTCCGATCTGGTGGAATTGATTCGCGAAACGACTCGGCGGCTTCGATGCCTCGTTACGGCGCTGGAAAGCCTGTCGCTAATTTGTGGTGGTCTTGGCCTGACGCTCGATCTGCGGGCAGGGCGGCGGGATGAAACGTGTCCTTACCGTGGATATGCCTCAAAAAGAGCGCGTGGCTGAATCCCGAGAAGTCCAGCACCTAACGGCCCAGCTAAGAGGTGCTGTCCTCAAATCACCGGTCCATTGAATGAATGACGCAACGAAAAAATAGGAGTAACGCAAGATGTCTGAAAAAGCAGCCGCGGCATTAGAGATTTTTAAGAGTATCGAGGGCAAGGAGGAAGGCGTCGGTGAGTGGTTTGAAGTGACCCAAGACCGCATCAACCTGTTTGCTGACGCAACGTTAGATCATCAATTCATTCACATCGATCCAGAAAAATCAGCAGAACTCTCTCCTTATAAGGTGACGATCGCCCATGGGTTCTTGACCTTGTCCCTTATCGTTCATTTGGGCAAGTCAGTGCCGCAATTAAAGCCAGAAGCACTTGAGGGGGTCTTTATGGGTGTGAACTACGGGATGGATAAGGTGCGGTTCCCCGGCCCTGTGCCCGTCAATTCAAGGATTCGAGCGCGGCATACATTGCTCGAGGCAGAGTTGAAAGCGCCCAACACCATTCAGATTAAAAGAGAAGTCTCCGTCGAAATTGATGGAGGATCAAAACCGGTGTGCGTCGCAGAGTCATTGACTCGGCTAATGTACGCCTAGGCTGGCATTGCTCGAATCTTGCTGGCTGGAGTCTCGTAACTTTGAGTGGCTGGCAGGGTTCGATTGAACCGTTTGATAAAGACAGGTTGTAAACAGCTCATACCACCTGACGTGCCGAAAAAGGAGTTAAGGCATTGACCATCACCATAAAGGAAGAGGACCTCATTCAGAGCGTCCAAGACGCGCTGCAATTTATTTCCTACTACCATCCGGTTGATTTCATTAAAGCGGTTCACTCGGCCTATGAGCGAGAAGCCTCATCCGCCGCCAAGGATGCGATGGCGCAAATTCTCATTAATTCCAGAATGTGTGCCGAAGGCCATCGACCCATTTGTCAGGACACAGGGATCGTCAATGTATTTGTCTCTGTTGGTATGAATGTTCGTTTCGAAACAACACAAAGCCTCGAGGATTTGATCAACGAAGGGGTTCGACGCGCGTACCAATTACCAGACAATGTTCTCAGAGCATCCGTTCTAGCAGATCCAGCGGGCGCGCGCAGGAACACCCAAGACAACACGCCGGCAGTGATTCACATGGAGCTCGTCCCCGGGGACGAAGTTCACGTGCAGATTGCCGCGAAAGGCGGTGGATCTGAAGCTAAATCAAAACTGGCGATGCTGAACCCTGCAGACTCCATTGTGGATTGGGTTGTTAAAACCGTACCGACCATGGGCGCGGGTTGGTGCCCGCCGGGCATGCTTGGGATTGGTATTGGCGGTACCGCAGAGAAAGCGATGTTGCTCGCAAAACGTTCTCTGATGGACGATATCGACATTCAGGATTTGATCGAGCGGGGCCCAAGCAATCGAATTGAAGAATTGCGTCTCGAAATTTTCGAGAAGGTCAATGCGCTGGGTATTGGCGCTCAGGGGCTGGGCGGATTGACCACTGTGCTAGATGTGAAAATTTTGGACTATCCCACCCACGCTGCGAACTTGCCTGTGGCGATGATTCCAAACTGCGCAGCAACACGTCACGTGCACTTCAAACTCGACGGCACTGGACCCGCTGAACTCACGCCACCATCGCTCGACGATTGGCCGGCAATCACATGGGAGGCCGGTGCTGGCACCAGGAGAGTGAATTTAGACAAGGTGACAGCGGATGATATTCGCACCTGGCAGCCGGGAGAAACATTGCTGATCAGTGGCACCATGCTCACAGGTCGAGATGCTGCCCATAAAAAAATACGAGACTTGTTTGAACGAGGCGAAACGCTGCCAGCAGGCGTCGATCTCAAAGGTAAGTTCATTTACTACGTTGGACCTGTTGATCCCGTGGGCGATGAGGTGGTTGGACCAGCGGGTCCAACGACGTCGACACGAATGGATGGTTTCACCCGTATGATGCTGGAAAAGACGGGTCTGCTCGGCATGATCGGAAAGGCTGAGCGCGGGCCTCTCGCGATTGAGGCCATCAAGGCGCATGGTGCCGTGTATCTCATGGCGGTGGGTGGTGCTGCTTACCTCGTCTCAAAGGCGATTAAGAAAGCGAGCGTTGTGGCGTTCCCCGAACTAGGCATGGAAGCGATTCATGAATTCGTGGTTGAAGATATGCCGGTTACAGTTGCGGTGGACGCCCGAGGGGAGTCAGTTCACCAAACTGGGCCTCGGTTTTGGCAAGGTGAAATTGGTTTAATCCCTTTGTCTGATGCTGGATAATTTGCAGTTCTGGAACGATAGCGGGTATCGGCTGTCGAAGTCATTCAATGCAATCACGTTAATAAATGAGGTAGATGCTCGGCATGTCAGACCCAGCACAATCTGTTGATCAGCTGTACTTTAATGCTGAACAACTGTCCCAGGACTTTTCGTTGTTTCCGAGAAAAGAGCCTGCAGCCGTTATCAAAGGGTTGCTCACCGAGCGACAAATCAATGCGCAAGTCGAGCGTTTGCAGGCGATGGAAGTCGATGAGTACATTGCTTCCAGTGTTGCCCCGACAGAGGAGTCCGGGCGACCAGGCGCGAAAGCCATTGTTCGAGCGCTCAACGTGCCGCTGGTCAACGAAATCAGCCAGGGGCCATTCTACTCGTGCGAATTGACGTTAAATTTCTCAACCGGGCCGAGAAAAATTGGCGTCATCGCGCAAGACCGCGCAGCCGCGTCAGGCGTCTGGGGCCCAGAGCATCACGAACTTGCCGCGCAGCGTGCCAGCAGCTATGCCATTCGATCACTGCCAATTTTAACGCTCATGGACACGCCGGGTGCGGATCCTTACGAAGAGGCCAATGCCAATAATCAGGCCCATTCGATTTCAAGATTGATCGCTGAACTATGTAATGTGGATGTCCCAACCCTTGGCATTATTATTGGGCAGGGGTACTCCGGGGGCGCCATTCCGCTGGCTGCGAGCAATCTGCTGCTCAGCTGTCGAACCGGTGTGTTCAATACGATTCATCCTCGATCGCTAGCGAATCTGGTGCGTCGTTACAATTTGTCCTGGCAGGAATGCGCGAAGTTTGTTGGCGTATCCTCTTACGAGCTATACAAACAAGGCAATATCGACGGTATTGTCGATTACGATCCCGGAGAAACTGCCACTGTCGAGAATTTTTATGCCGCGATTGTGAATGGCATCGAGTCAATTGAGAATGGCGCTCGGAATTTCGTTGCTGAGCATCCAGAGTTGCTGGATCACTATCACAGGAACATACGCCGTTACCTAAATCCCACACCTTATTTGTCTGCCGTCAACGCGAGTTCCACGTTAAAACTCCGTACGTCGCCGACCGAATATCCGAATGTGTTCGGCGTTGCATATCGATACCTTCGGTACCTAGGTTTACGTAGCCGGATTAAAGCGACAACCACGACCCAGTATGGTCGTTTAGTTGATTCAGAAATTCCGCCAGGTGAGCTCGCCGAGCGGGTGCATCGCGAGCGCCGGAGTGCGTTTCTCTCGTGGTTGCAAGACCCAGATAAAATTCTCTACGAGGATCATTTGAGCAAAGCCTGGAAGACGTTCCAGGAGCGTCGACAGCGCCTCGGAGAGGAACAAGGCGCTATTCGCACTTTCTTATTTGGTGAACCCAAAGAAAATTATGACCGCGCGAAGCTCGATTTGACGCTCGAAATCGGGTTGCACCTTTACAACCGTTGGAAGGCAAGCGCGAAGGATAATTTGCTTGCGCTGGTCGAATATCTCCGAGATTACGAAAACGCCTCGGCACTCCTCTCAACTAAAGACATTCGAGACGTGAAGTCGCTTCTCCGAAGCCTATCGAATGATTCGAGTCCATTTGTTCAGCGATTGAAGTCGATGTTTAGCTTTGAAGGCCGCAAGCTCTTTGATGCAGGCTACATCGATCAAAAGAATGTCGATTTTTTGAAGTCAGAGCTGGCATCTGAACTGAACTTAATCATGGAGGCATCGCCCCTCATCGGTGGCGATGCTAGCGCCGGGTTGACGCTAAGTCAGGCAACGATCAATCTCATCAACGAGAGTCAATCGCAGAGCTCATTTATTAGAGCCAATCGCCGAATTCTCGAAGAGGTGCTGTTTAACCAAATTGAGCCGCATCGGGCGCTCGTGACCACGGCAGATCATCAGGATATGAGCGTTGTCGATATCTTGTTGGACGCCGAAGTTCAGCCTCAATTCATAGAAGAGTGTCAGCAACTGTTGGTGTTCTCTGAAGTCTATGACGCGCTGATTAGCGATTTGGTGGCCATTGCGCGTGAAGCTCAGTCCTCGCGAGCACTGCAGAAGGAGACGCTGAATCGAATTTTGGATGGGGCGATTTCGAAATTGGCGTCCACTCCGCTCTTTGAGAATCAGAGTGCAGAACAAATCAATCGGCGATTTGTGGATTGGTCGTTAAGACTCTCAGAGCATGGCAATGGCTCGAATTTCCTGAGGCAAGTCGAAGAGTGGATGCGGGGTGTTCACAAAGACAAATCCGATACGTTGTTCGTGGTCTTGAGTCACCTGTTTGAGCGTGTGATGCCAGAGTTTCAAGGGGCAATCGCATCGGGTAAACCATTCTCCGGGCGCTTAGAGCCGGCTCGAATCGGTCGACGAAAAGACTTCTGGAATCGCCTGAATATTGCTTATCGCGATTTGCTCTTCAATGAAATTTTGACTCGCGAGAAACGCGCGAAGCACACCACGATCGAGACGATCACAGCCGCCTTTATCGACGATTTCGTTGAGATGGACGCGAGCTTGATGTCAGCGAATCCAGTCTCTTTTCCAACCTTTCGACCATCGATCGAATCTGCGCTGAAAGCTGACGTGAGACCTCATGGGCTCATAACCGGGATCGGTGAGTTCAAGGGCTCTGAAAAGCGCTATCGCGCAGGGTTCGTGGTGTCCAATGTCGCGTTTCAGGCGGGCAGCATCGACAATTCCGATTGTGTCCGATTTTGCAAGTTATTGGTGGAATGTGCGGTCCATCGACTGCCGGTGATATGTTTTATCTCTTCTGGCGGGATGCAGACCAAAGAGGGCGCCGCCGCGCTCTTCACGATGGCGGTGGTCAACGATCGAATCACCCGATTCGTTCGTGATAATGACCTGCCAATCATAATGTTTGGGTACGGTGATTGCACCGGAGGTGCTCAAGCCAGTTTTGTGACCCACCCCCTCGTGCAGACTTACTACTTCTCTGGCGCGAGTATGCCCTTCGCAGGTCAGGCGGTTGTTGAACGAAACCTGCCCTTTACTTGCCTAATGAGCAATTACTTATCGTCTAAAGAAGGCGCCATGCAAGGTCTCGTGCAACATCCGTTTGCGCCTAACTTAGATACTGAGCTGCGTAAGGTTGATCCAGAAATACCGGTACCCGTGGAAACCATCGTTCAGGTGGTTGATCGAATTATGGCGGGGCGACTGGAGGGAGACGCTCCCGAGCGAGTCAATGACGTGGTGCACCAAGATGCGGATGTGATCCGGCCGGTGTCAAAGGTGCTGGTGCACGCCCGAGGCTGCACGGCGGTGAAGCTTGTAAGTAAGTCGCTCGAGCACGGTCTAGACGTTGTGCTGGTCCAGAGTGACCCTGATATAGATTCAGTCCCTGCAGATCTGGTTAGAGCGGCCGGCGCTAGGGGAACGGTCGTCCCCATTGGCGGTAATACCTCAGATGAGAGCTATCTGAACGCCCTCAGTATCCTAAACATTGCGCAAAGCCAGGGCGTGGACGCGCTGCATCCAGGTATTGGGTTCTTATCGGAAACACCCAATTTTGCGGCGCTGGTTCGCCAAAAAAACATCAATTTCGTTGGTCCCAAAGTGACGAGCATGGAGACCATGGGCAATAAATCCAACGCGATCAGCACCACCATGTCGATCGGGGTGCCGGTTGTGCCGGGTAGCCACGGTATTGTCGATTCATCAGAGCGAGCGCTCGAGATCGCTGAACAGGTCGGCTACCCCATCTTGCTCAAAGCGGTTCATGGTGGGGGCGGCAAAGGCATTGTTCGGGTAGAACGTGCCGAGCAATTACATCAGTTGTTTCACCAAGTGACCACTGAAGCGCGCAGCGCTTTCGGGAACGGTGATGTCTATATTGAGAAATGTGTCACGTCGCTGCGTCATATCGAAGCGCAGGTGTTGAGAGATACACACGGCAATACCCGAGTGTTGGGTTTGCGCGATTGTAGTGTTCAACGTAACAATCAGAAGTTGCTTGAAGAATCTGGATCGACCCTTTTGTCCGAGGCGCTTCGCAATGAGGTTTTCCAATGTGCGGCTTCGATCGCTGATGCGGTCGATTACATTGGCGCAGGTACGGTCGAATTTATTTTTGATGTTCCCAGCCAAGCCATTTACTTTATGGAGATGAATACGCGGTTGCAGGTCGAGCATCCTGTGACCGAGGCCACCACGGGCATCGATATCGTCGCGCAGCAGTTCAGAATCGCATCAGGTGAATCGATCGAGGCGCTTGCACCCAGCGAGACGGGGTACGCCATTGAAGCGAGAATCAATGCTGAACGAGCCTCCCGGGATGCGCTTGGGAATGTCACTTTTCAGCCGACGCCAGGAAAAATCACAAGATGTGAGCTTCCGGACCGAGAGGGCATCACCCTGATTTCCATGGCGGCAGCGGACAAGATGGTCTCGCCCTTCTACGATAGCCTGATCATCCAAGTCATCGCTGAGGGCGTTGATCGAAATGATGCAGTCAACAACCTCGCTACCTACCTTGATGATGTGGTCATTGAGGGCATTAACACCAATATCTCGCTTATCAAAAGAATTTTGCGCGATGACGTCTTCCTTGGCGGGGATTATGACACCACCTATCTCCCAGGTTTCTTATCGCGAACGGACGTTCCTTCGTTGATTCAAGAAATCGATGAAGCGGCAGGATCTAGGGCTTCGGATTTGACGCTCGAAGCGCTGAAGATCGAGGATAGTGGCGAGATTCGTGTGTTGGCGCCGTCAACCGGCGTATTTTATCGAGCGCCGTCTCCCTCGGAACCAGAATACGTCAATTTAGGGGATGTGGTGGCCGTCGACGATGTGCTCTGTGTGCTAGAAGCGATGAAGATGTTCGCGCCGTTCAGACTCTCATCCTATGCAGGGTCCAGCGGAGAGCTGTACCCGTCGAATCAAAAATACCGAATTACCCGAATTAATGTCTCGAGCGGACAGGCGGTGAATGAGGGTGATTTGCTGTTTGTAGTGGAACCGGTCGCTGCCTAATTCAACGTTGGCTAGAGCATGGCTCGAGGAACTCAGTGTGCTGATGGCACCCCGTACCGCTAGCGAGGGTCATATATGGTAGAGAACTTAGAGACGCTATTAGCGCTCGCTCGAGCCGGTACGATGATCGAAGCCAGCACCGAGCTGCGTATTTCTCAGTCTGCGGTAAGTAAACGAATCGCTGCACTTGAGAAGTACTATAACCGGCCATTGATCCAGAAAAAGGGTCGCCGAGTTGAATTAACCCGGCATGGTCAAAAGCTGGTCGATAAGATTTCGCCGTTCCTGTCTGAGCTTCGGGATTTGTTCCTGGAGGATTCCGCGGCCTCTCGGGGAGAGCTCATGATCGGCGTGTCGGACGCGATCCTCTCGTCTTGGGGCGCGAGCGCATTTCACAGTGTCAGTGGTCAAATGCCGGAGGTGCAGTTAACCTTTCACGCTCATAGAACCTCAGTTGTTCTCGATAGGATCCGTTCGGGCGAGTTCATGCTTGGCATTTGTACTGGGCTAGACTCTCACGACACGGATTTGCAGTCAGAGATCCTTGCTCATGAACCGATGGTGATCATCCCGTCGGGCCTCAAGAAAATAAAGTGGCAGATAGGTACCCCCCTCAGTGTGATCAGTATTGAGGATTACTCCGGTGCCTGGCGATCCTTTGGTGAGCTGGTGTCGAAGCTGGGCATCAGGCGTGAGGTGGCTCTCGAATCTTTTTTCTCTGTGGCGCAGATGGGGGTTGCCGGGTTTGGGCACGCATTGGTTCCGATGGGCGTCGCCCGCGCGCTTGGAATCAGCGACAAGATTCTGATCAACCTAGGGGGTCATGGCTTGATGCGGCCTGTGCGATTTGTCGCGAGGAAATCGACCTATTCGTTGCCTGTGGTTTCTAACTTCTTTCTTGCGCTGAGGGCACACTTGAAAACCACCGAGTTGAGTCTTTAGCGCCGAGCTTAGCTTTAGCGTTATTGATCCAAGTCGACCAACGACAGCCCGTCAAGAGCGCCGCCCTTGCGGGCTTCGGTCTTTGTTGGCTCGTGTTTGGGCTCGGCGGGTGCGACGGCCTCTTCCTCTTCAGCCATTTCGGCTTCAACCGCAGCCGCCCCCGCTGGATTCTCATCCAAGGTGATCTTTAGTCGTAAATTGTTCTTTGAATCGGCATTTTTCAACGCTTCCTCAAGACTGATTCTCCCTTCTTTGTAGAGCTTATAGAGCGCTTGATCGAAGGTTTGCATGCCCTGTTCGGTGGACTTCTCCATGAGCTCTTTCAATTCAGAGACCGCGCCTTTCATGATCAGGTCTGCGGCTCGAGGCGTGCCCACCAAAATTTCGATGGCGGCTGCGCGCTTGCCATCGACCGTTGGAATCAAGCGTTGCGACACGATAGCGCGCATGTTTAAGGACAAATCCTGCAGCAACTGATTGTGACGCTCTTCTGGAAAGAAGTTGATAATGCGGTCCATCGCCTGGTTCGCGTTGTTGGCGTGCAGGGTAGAGAGGCAAAGGTGGCCTGTTTCAGCGAAGGCGAGCGCATGCTCCATGGTCTCCTGATGACGAATCTCTCCGATAAGGATGACGTCAGGGGCCTGACGCAGCGTGTTCGCGAGCGCATCATCGAAGGTCAGAGTATCGGTGCCCACCTCGCGTTGGTTGACGATGCAGCCCTTGTGACGGTGGGTGAATTCAACGGGATCCTCGATCGTGATGATGTGTCCTTGGGAGTTCTCGTTGCGGTAATCGATAAGCGCCGCGAGTGATGTGGATTTGCCTGAGCCCGTCCCGCCAACAAACAAGATCAGCCCCCTTTTCTGCATGATCAGTTCCATCAGAACTGGCGGCAGGCCAAGGTCCTTATAATTCGGTAGATCAGTGCCCAAGCGTCTAATTACCATCGACGTCTGATTGCGTTGCTTAAAGATGTTGACTCGGTAGCGGCCTAGTCCGGGTCTAGAGATTGCAAGGTTCATCTCCGGGACCTCGGAGAACTTCTCCTTTTGGACGTCATCCATGATGTCTTGTGCTAACACGTCGATTTCGCCCGGTTTCATGGTTTCGTCTGAAAGCTGGACCAGTTCCCCGAAAATCTTGGCGCTTGGCGGCGCCCCCGTGGAGTAGTAGAGGTCTGAGCCCTCTCGTTCAGAAAGTGCTTTAAGCGCGTCTTCAAAACTGATTTGAGCCATGAGGAATCCTTGGGTTCAGATGAAAGCTCGAGCGTCGATCATCGACGGGTCACTGGTAAAGAATAGTCTCACGTGAAGGGGTCTTCAATGTGAGTTTGTTTTCAGTTGCAGGTTCAGTGTGGCCGATGATTTTGGCTTCTACGTTGAAGTGGCTTGCGATATCTAAGATGGCATCGGCGGTGTTCGCATCGGTATAGATCTCCATCCGATGCCCCATGTTGAATACCTGATACATCTCTCTCGTTGGCGTTTGGCTCACTGACTGAATGGCGTCGAAGATCGGAGGGGGTGTGAACAGCTGATCTTTGATGATGTGGACCCCATGTCCAAATTTGAGGCACTTAGTCTGGCCACCGCCGGAACAATGAATAAGCCCTATGATGTGTGGGCGGTAATCTCGCAGGACGGCATCAATCAGCGGGGCGTATGTTCGCGTGGGGCTCAGCACTGCCTCGCCCACGGTCTCACCTTGCCCTCCGGGCAGTGGGTCACTCAGACGAAAAGGGCCGCTGTAGCATAAATGCTCTGGGATATGAGGATCATAGGTCTCGGGATAACGCGTGCGGTAATGGCTTGAAAGTAAATCATGACGCGCACTGGTGAGGCCGTTACTGCCAACACCAGAATTGTACTTTGCCTCGTAGGTCGCTTGGTCGCTTGATGATAGGCCGACGATGACGCAGGCGCCTTGGATGCGATTGCCAATGACTTCGTCTCTTCTAAGTCTCGCCACAGCGTTGCTGTCCACTGTGATGGTGCCAGTCAAATCGCCTACATCTGCGGTTTCACCGCCGCCCGACGTAATGCCAATGCCAAGATCTCGGAGCGTGTCTATAAACCGCTCACTTCCACGAATCAGGGCACTGATAACCTCGCCAGGGCAATGTCTAGCATTACGATTGAGCGTATTCGAAATGATCAGTCCTTGGGTTGCGCCAATGCACAAGAGGTCATCCAAGTTCATAACGATCGAGTCTTGAGAAATACCCTCAAACACTGCGGGATCGCCGGTTTCTCGGTATTGAAGATAAGCGAGGATCGATTTTGTGCCACTGCCATCGGCGTGGATGACGTTGCAGTAATCGCCATCACCTGCCAAGCCGTCCGGAATAATTTTGCAAAAACTCCCTGGGAAAAGACCTGGGTCGAGCTGGTCAACGACGCGATGAACATCGTGTTTTTCCGCACTGACACCACGCGCGCTGTAACGAGGGGACGCCGTGATTTCTTTGGGCTCGTTAGGCATGCCTGAAACTTTAATTGCTGAGTGCAGAGTATAGCGCGCTTCCCTGATGAAGCGCGGATACGGAGTCTTCGGACAATGCGATGACTGATTCGTGACAGCTGAATGCTTTCCCTCCTTTGGAATCTGACGGGAGGAAACTTGAGGGTTTCAGATCGCGTGCTCCCCTGGGCGGGTATAATGTGCTCCTTTGGTTTTTGAGCAGACCGATGTCGTCAGAGCAGGTCATCATCGTAGATTACCAAGCGGGGAACGTTGAAAGCGTTCATCGAGCGTGTGGCGCGGTGGGTATTCAGGCCCAGATCTCAGCACACCCAGAAGAAATTCGCTGTGCGGACAGAATTATTTTCCCAGGTGTTGGCACTGCTGAATCCGCAGTGGCGACCCTTGAAAGCAGTGGCATCAAGGCTGCACTGCTGGACTTCGCAGCCAGGGGAAAACCCCTTCTCGGTATTTGTCTCGGCGCGCAGATATTGATGGAGCACACTGAAGAAGGCGATCAGGATTGCCTTGGGCTCCTGCCAGGTGAGTGTCAGCGGTTTGGTTTTGATGATCCAGCACTCAAAGTGCCTCAGATTGGTTGGAACGAGGTCCACTTCAGACAGAACCATCCACTATTGAAAGGGCTTGCATCAGGTCTGGAATTTTATTTCGTGCATTCGTATTTCGTATCCTGTCATGACGATCGCCATGTTTTGGGCGAGACGACCTATGGTGATCGAACCTTCGCCAGTGTCATTGGTCGGGACCATTTAGTCGCGACGCAATTTCATCTAGAAAAGAGCGGTCGATTTGGATTGCAATTACTGAAGAATTTTTCTGAGTGGGATGGAACCTATGCTCAGTAAGCGTGTCGTTGCCTGCCTTGATGTGAAAGATGGCGAGCTTGCAAAAAGTATCAAGTTCGTTGACACCAAAACTATCGGTGACCCTGTTGCGAAGGCCAAAGAGTACTATGAAGGAGGGCTGGACGAGCTCGTTTTCTACGACATCACAGCTTCAAGTGAAAAACGAAACATCATGCTGGACGTTGTGTCGGCGGTGGCTCAGCAGATTTTTATTCCTTTTTCGGTGGGCGGCGGTATACGAACGCTCCAGGACATTGATGCGCTACTAAGGTCAGGGGTTGAGAAAATTAACGTCAATTCAGCGGCAGTTAAACGCCCTGGACTGATCAATGAGTGCGCATCTGCCATCGGCAGGCAGAACACGGTGCTATCGATGGATGTTCAGCGAGTCACCCCCTCGACAGCCTGCCCTAGCGGCTTCGAAGTGGTCATTAATGGCGGTCGCTCTCCCATGGGGCTCGATGCAATTGCATGGGCAAAGGAGGGGGTCGTGCGCGGTGCGGGCGAACTCGTCGTTAACTCCATTGACGGTGATGGCACTCGAGACGGTTACGATATCGAATTGACTCGAAACATTGCAGAGGCTGTATCCGTGCCTGTGGTTGCATCCGGCGGTGCGGGTCACCCCGAGCATTTAAGGCAGGTCCTAACGGAAGGCAAAGCAGATGCCGCGCTGGTTGCCTCGATGGTGCACTATGGTGACTTCACGATCGGTGAAATTAAGCAGTATTTGCACGACCAAGGCGTGAGAGTTCGTCGACACTTTTAACGTTTGGAGTAGGCAGATGCAGGATGCGTTGCAGGAACTAGAGATCAAAGTGACGTTTCAAGATGAATTGCTGCAGCGTCTTGATGAATCGCTGGGTCAGCAACAACAGGAGATTTTGAGGCTTCGCGATCAGATACGAATCCTGGCTGAAGAAGTACGGGTGCTGAGCGAATCAGGCCCAAGGCCCTTGGTCCCAGAGCCGCCACCACCGCATTATTGAGTTGAGCTATTGATCGGCGGGCACAGAGACGCGTTGAATTCACGCCGCTGCGGCACGTCGACTGAACCGGCATGGTTTCAGCCTTCATCCCTCGTGTCTGTCAGCGAAGGGTGTCGTGATTTAATGATGAGAACCCATGGGTAAAGAATAGGAGTGCAGTTTGAAAGCGATTGTCGTTGAAGATCAGCAGGTCTTGGCTTGGAAAGAGGTCAAGGCGCCTGAGCCGGGTCCGAATGAAATTCTTATTCGTGTGAAAGCCACCGCCATTAATCGGGCCGATTTAATGCAACGTCGGGGTCTTTACCCGCCGCCTCCAGGTGCCTCAGACATCATGGGGCTTGAGTGCGCGGGTGTGGTTGAGGCGCTCGGTCAGAACGTGACTCGGTTCTCGGTCGGTGATCGTGTTTGTGCGCTGCTCGCAGGCGGTGGTTATGCAGAAATGGCCGCCGTTGACGAAGGTAGCGCGGTCCCGATACCGGAAGGACTTTCTTTCAACGAGGCTGCCGCATTGCCAGAGGTCTACGCCACAGCGTGGCTCAATCTTTTTATTGAGGCCGATCTCCAACCTGGTGAACGAGCATTGATTCATGCTGGCGCCAGTGGCGTGGGCAGTGCCGCGATACAGCTTTGCCGTTCCTTTGGCGTCGATGCCTTCGTGACAGTTGGGAGCGCTGATAAGGTGGCTTATTGCACTGCGTTGGGGGCGAGTGGCGGTCATGTGCGACACGATGGAGCTTTCGTCGAGGCCATCAAGGCATGGAGCAGCGATCAGGGGGTGGATGTGATCCTCGATCCCGTTGGCGCAGGTTATTTAAACGACAATCTTGAGTGCTTGCGATTGGGTGGACGTCTCGTGCTGATTGGCCTTATGTCCGGCGCCAGAACAGAGTTGGACATGGGTAAGCTCATGATGAAGCGTTTGAGAGTCATTGGCTCTACATTAAGAGCGCGACCGCTCGTCGAAAAAAAATCAGTCATGGCCGAACTTGAGCGTTATGTGTGGCCCAAGCTCGCAGAGGGTGAAATTTCTCCTCAAGTTGATGCGGTCTTTTCCATTCAGGACGTCGACCAGGCGCATGCATTGATGGCTTCTGATGAGACGAAGGGCAAGGTCGTGCTATCGATCGGCTGATCCCAGAGGCTCAAGGCGCGTGTTTTGGTCCGTTTTGCCGCATGCGGAATGGGCGAAAACGGCAGCAGTGTGCGAGATTACAAATAAAGGCCTCCCTAGTGCCGGGATACCAGCACTAGAGAGAGTCGAATAGAGTTAAAACGATCGCCTGTCAGGCGATGGATCAGTCGCCGACTTGCGCGACGTCTTCTGCTTGGAAACCCTTATCGGTTTGCGTAATCGAGAACTCGACTTTCGCTCCCTGCTTCAACGTTCGAAATCCGTCTCCGCGAATAGATCGGAAATGCACAAAAACATCTTCGCCCGATTCACGCTCGATAAAGCCGAAACCCTTTGAATCATTGAACCACTTAACGGTCCCCATTTGTCGATCAGACATATCCCCTACCTCAAAAATTACTTACGCAAACCTGCGCACCAATCATTAATGCACAGTCACTGGATATTGTCCAAACAAATTTTGTTCGAGAATTGCTTGCGATGTCGACTCTTCCAATTGCAGCAAATCGGCGTGGCTGTTTATGTGTGCTAAATCGCTCCACTGAAACGCCGACATTTTCCGCGAGGGTCTCCCCTTAGAGGGATCTCTTTGCGTGCAATTGTGAACTGCTTCAGGGAGCTGAGGGGTAGGGCACAGGGGGCTTCGGGGGCTTCGCGACGCCAGATCAAGCGCCCTCGAATGCCATCAAAGGTCAGCGATCCGGTCTCGTTGGAATTGAAGTTCACCCTGACGGTGTTGCTGTCTTGCTAACTTTTCCCGTTCCGTCTCGACGACATCGGCGGGCGCGTTGGCAACGAACTTATCGTTCGCGAGCTTGCCTTCAAGCCGACGGATTTCTTGCTCAACCTTTGTAAGCTCTTTATCGAGCCTGTCTAGTTCTGCTGACTTATCAATTAATCCAGCCAATGGCACCAGGATTTGAAGGTCATTGATGACCTGCACGGCCGAGGCCGGTGGCTCATCATCAGTTTCGTGCCAGGCGAGGCTTGAGGGCTTCAGAAGTGCATTCAACATCGGCAGGAAGCGTGAGAAGCGTTCCCGGTCAGTTGAACCCCCTTGATGAAAAATGATAGGAATCGGCTTGCCGGGAGAGATGTTTTGTTCCCCCCGAATATTCCGGATCGCAGTGACCACAGACTTCAGCCACTGGATGTCCTCTTGAACCAAGGGGTCGGTCGCGTCAGCGCCTTCTGGGAAGGCCGCTAACATAATGGAGCGACCACGCTTTAAGGGCAGAGGCAGGGCTTGCCATAGTTCCTCAGTGATAAAAGGCATGAAAGGGTGTGCGAGGCGCAAGACCTTCTCAAAAAGCGAGACCAAATTGTATTGTGTGGCTGCTTTCTCTTCGTGACTGAACGCTTCGGTTTGCAGAATGGGCTTAATAAGTTCCAAGTACCAATCGCAAAACTCATTCCAGACAAAATCGTAAAGTGCTTTCGCTGCGAGATCGAACCGATAATCATCCATGGCCCGATTGATAGCGCTTGCTGCCGCGTCGAACTCTAGATTGATCCATCGATCGATGATGTTTTGAGACGCTGGAATGCCCTCGAGCGGCATCGAATCCGTGCTAAGCCGTGTGAAATTGGCGGCATTCCACAACTTATTGCAAAAATTTCGATAGCCTTCGACACGCTTCATATCAAAGCGAAGGCCTCGAGCGCCGCTCGCAAGCGAGTAGAAGGTGAATCGAAGCGCATCGGTCCCGTAGGGTGGAATGCCCTCTGGGAATTCTTTTCGGGTGGCCTTCTCGATTTTTTCTTTGAGTCGATTCTGAAGCAGATTGCTGGTGCGCTTTTCGACCAATGCCTCCTCAGTGATGCCCTCAATAATGTCCATGGGGTCAAGTCCGTTACCTTTGGACTTGCTCATCTTTTGGCCCTCGGCATCGGTCACGAGGCCATGGACATAGACCTTTTCGAAAGGCACTTCATCCATAAACTTCAGCGTCATCATGATCATTCGGGACACCCAGAAACTGATGATGTCGTGCCCAGTCACCATGACTCGAGTAGGATGGAACTGTTTGAGCGACTCGGTTTGATCAGGCCAACCCAAGGTCGAAAACGTCCAAAGCGCGGATGAAAACCAGGTATCGAGAACATCCTCATCTTGGCTTAGGGCAATATCCGCGCTGAGTCCGTATTTCTCCCTGGCCGCCATCTCACTTTCGGCAACGTAAATATTGCCTTGGGCGTCGTAATAAGCAGGGATTCGATGTCCCCACCACTGCTGCCTTGAAATACACCAGTCTTTGAGTTCGCGCATCCAGGCGAAATAAATGTTTTCTGCCTGCTTAGGAATGAATTCGATCGCACCTGTTTCAACGGCGCGAATAGCAGGTTTGGCCAAGGGCTCAATACGAACAAACCATTGATCACTGAGCAAGGGTTCGATGATCGCATTGCTCTTCTCGCCCCGTGGAACCATCAACGTATGGGGTTCAATTTTCTCGAGCAAGTCGAGCGCCTCAAGGGCGCTAATGACTCGATTGCGGGCGTCAAATCGATCCAGCCCGGCGTAGTCTGCGCCCGCGAGTTCATTCATCCGCCCATCAAGGTGCATTACATTGATCAGCGGCAGGTCATGACGCTGGCCAACGTCGTAATCATTGAAGTCGTGCGCGGGCGTGATTTTGACGCAGCCTGTGCCAAATGCCATGTCTACGTAGCGGTCGGCAATGATCGGGATCTCACGGTCAGTTAAGGGTAGCGCAACGGTTTTGCCGATGAGTGATTCGTATCGAGGATCATCAGGGTTGACCGCGACTGCGGCATCTCCCAGCATAGTCTCAGGTCGCGTGGTTGCGACCACCAGGAAGTCGCCATCGGTGCCGCTGATGGGGTAGCGAAGATGCCACAGACTGCCTTGCTCCTCCTCTGAAATAACCTCGAGATCAGAGATCGAGGTCTGCAAGGCGGGATCCCAGTTGACAAGCCGTTTGCCGCGATAAATCAGCCCTTCGTCGAAAAGGCGCTCGAATACCGTTAGCACAGCGCGGCTCAGTCCTTCGTCAAGTGTGAAGCGCTCAGTTTCCCAGTGGAGCGATGCGCCCATGCGTCGAAGCTGCCGGCTGATTGTGCCGCCAGATGTCTCCTTCCACTCCCAAACTCGATCAATAAAGGCTTCTCGGCCAAGATCAGAGGGTTTGAGTCCCTCCGCGGCCATTTGTTCGGCGACGATCAACTGTGTCGAGATACCCGCGTGGTCTGTGCCCATCTGCCAGAGCGTATTCTTACCCAGCATGCGCTGGCGCCGAATAATGGCGTCAACCAGAGAATGTTGAAACGCATGGCCCATATGCAATGTCCCTGTGACATTGGGCGGGGGTATGGCGATGGAAAATGATGTTCCGGCGCCTGTGGGCGCGAAATAACCCTGAGATTCCCAGGTCTGGTACCACTTCTGCTCGATCTGGCTGGGATCGTACTTGTCCATCGGGGCCTTAGTCGTCTGAAAGGCTGCGATTATACAAGAAGACACTGCACTGTCGGGGAGGCAGGTTAATTCTGGTAGGGCTCTTTGTCCTCGCGATCCAATGTCGCCAGGATTGATTCAAGTTCCTGAATAATCGACTGCTTGATTGTTGATTCGATCTTTGCGCGGTGGCGATCAAGAAGCTGGCTGAGCACTTGGCCTATGGCTTCGTCGGTTAACTCGTCCTCATGATCAAGTTCTGCTTCAAGCTCTGAAAAGAGATCCAGTGTGTCTGGATCATATTCAGGATCCAAGGATACGGGTGGTTTTTTTCTCGGCTTTGCCCGGCGTGGGGCGGTCGCTCTCTTCTTACTGACGAGTGATGTGAGTTCATCCAAAAGGGCCATCTGCAATGATGAATCTGTAGGCAGAGTTGTGGTCTCGATTGCGTTGCCACCTTCCTCATCCTTCGATGTCATGTTGAAGCCATCTTGTGGTAGGCAATGGGATAGCCCCTCGCCTTGTAATGCTTGTAATTTTCTCTTGCACTGGCTCGCGCTGAATCGGCTTTGGGGACGATCTCTGCTACTCGGTCGAATCGGCTGAAAAAAGATGGGATTGCGCCGCTCAAATTGACCAGGACGTCTTGATGCAGAAGTGGCTCACTGTGGTGACAGATTCTGATTGGCGCCGTTTGGTCACTGGTGTAGGGACTGTGCGGCACAAATCGTTCAGGTCGAAATGTCCAGAGCAAATCGTCGAGCGCCAAGGCGTCTTGTTCGCTGCCGGTGTGAACGTGAATCTGGTGCCCCAGTCGATACACCTTGTCGACCAATCGGCAGGCGAATTGGAGTGGGTCGATGTCGGTTTCGATTTGGTAAAAATCAATCCGTGTCAACGCCTACTCCTTTGTTGCCTTTGCCGCCTATGCCAGGGGCTTAGTCTGCCTTAGGGTTTTTGCGATAAAAGATAATCGGTAAGAAGCGCCACAGGCCGTGCCGTGGCACCCTTGTTTAGACCGGCCCATTTAAATGAGGTCCCTGCGATGTCCATGTGTGCCCATCGATATTTCTTTGCGAATCGAGCCAGGAAACAAGCCGCAGTGATACTGCCAGCCTCTCGACCACCGATATTTTGCATGTCAGCGAAAGCACTGTTGATCTGTTTTTGATAATCATCCCATATGGGCAACTGCCAGGCCCGATCTCGGGTCCGCTCGCCCGCTTCTATGAGTGACTGAGCGAGAGCATCATCATTCGAAAAGACTGCCGATGCATGGCTTCCGAGCGCGATGATGCAGGCGCCTGTGAGCGTCGCGATATCCACCACAGAGGCGGGATTGAACCGTTCGACATAGGTTAGCGCGTCGCAAAGGACCAATCGTCCTTCAGCATCCGTATTGAGGATCTCTACGGTTTGCCCGGACATTGTTTTGACGATGTCACCGGGTTTCGAGGCGCCGCCAGAAGGCATGTTTTCGGCAGCGGCCATGACGCCCACCACGTTCATTTTCGGCGCCATCTCACAAAGCGTGAGCATTGTGCCGAAGACGCTCGCAGCGCCACACATGTCGTAAATCATCTCCCACATGGATGCGCCCGGTTTCAGGCTGATGCCGCCAGTATCAAAGGTGATGCCTTTGCCCACAATTACATGAGGTTTCTGAGAGGCAGCGGCGCCTTTATATTGCATGACGATCATCTTTCCGGGTTCATCACTGCCCTTCGAAACAGATAGGAAAGCACCCATTCCAAGTCGAGCCATTTGTTTTTCATCGAGAACTGTTGTCGAGAGTTTCGGGTAGGTTTTGGCGAGTTTTTTCGCTTGTTCGGCAAGATAGGTCGGCGTACAAAGGTTAGAAGGTGCATTGCTTAAGTCGCGGGTTGCATTTTTACCCTTAGACAGGCTCACCCCCAACTTCACGCCTGCGCGGACTGCAGTAACATGGGCGGAATCGGTGAGGATTTGCACCTTGCTCAAGGATACGCCTTTGGGCTTTGAGGTCCCTTTCATTTCGACATATTGGTAAGCGGCATCCTCTACGCATTCGACCCATTTCGAGGCGACCCAAGACGCCTCGCGATCTGCGCACTCGATACCCTCCATCAGGAGTGTGGCGGTCTTGCTCGGTAACTTCTTGAGCTGTGCCGCCGCAGATTGGAAGCTGAGTACGATTTGATCGACGCCTTTATCGCCAAGGCCCATCACTAGTAGGCGCTCAATCTTGGTGCCCGGAAGGTCGGTGAGAAGTGTCGTGGTGCCTGCCTTGGTGCTGATATCCCCGCGCTTAATAAGCCGCTTGAGCGTGCCTTTGCTTGCTTTTTCAAGCGCTTTTATCTCCGGGCCGAAGGACTCATCTTCTGCGATCCCAATAACCAAACATGGATTTGATGTATCGCTGAGTTCGCCGCGTTTAACCGAGTAACTTCGCATAAGGTTTCCTTTCTCTCTTGGACCGTGAAGTGCGGTTATTATACGGCATGGTCAAATGCGTTCGGTGGACGGCTTGATTCTTTTTAAATATGTATCTCGAGAGGTTTTCAAAGCAATGGGTGTGATTGCGCTTGTTGTACTGATTATCGCTCTCGGTTCCAGGCTCTCGGCTTATCTGGGAGACGCTGCCGCGGGAAAGCTCAGCAGTGAGCTACTCGGTATCTTGCTGCTGTATCGCTTGCCCGGTTTGCTGGAACTCATCATTCCAGTCTCTTTTTTTCTGTCGATCATGATTGCTCACGGACGGCTGGCCGTGGACAACGAACTGACGGTGTTGAGAAGCGCTGGATTTGGCGAGTTCAAATTACTCAGGATGACCCTCCTACAGGGCCTGATGGTGATGGCGGTCACGGCGGTTCTGGCTTTGTGGTTAAGACCTCTTGCAGAATCGGGGATGCAAGCAGTGCGTGCAGATCAGAAAACGATGACGGAGTTCGATCTTTTGATCCCAGGGCGATTTCAAACGATGAGTCGAGGGGAGCGGGTGACTTACGTTAGGGACATAGGCGAGGAACAAAGCTTATCGGACGTGTTCATTACCGAACTTGAGCGCGATGGGGCAGTTGGTGCGGATAAAACAGTTGTGATGGTTGCGGAGGAAGGCGAGACCAAGGTTGACGAGCAGGGTAATCGACTGCTCATCCTGAAAGATGGCAAGCGCTATCGATTGCGAACAAGTGAGCTCGAACATCAAGTGATCGAGTTCGAAACCTATGGCCAAGTCCTCGCTAGAGATCCCTCAAAACTTGATCGAGTAGAAGCCAAACAAAGGGGTACGTTGCAGCTGCTCTCGCTAGACTCTAGAGCAGGTATTGCCGAGCTGGAGTGGCGTATCTCGTTGGTGTTGATGGTGCCCGTTCTTGTATTTCTCGCCATTCCGCTTGCCAGAGTCGAGCCTCGGGAGGGACGGTTTGCGAGGATCGCGCCGGCATTACTGCTTTGCTTTTTGTACTTGGTGTTGTTATCGGCGGCTAAATCAAGAATTGAGACAGGTGATTTGGCACCTTTTCCAGGACTGTTCTGGATTCACGCGGCTTACTTGGTTTTGAGCTGGTTCATTTACCAAGGCAGTGATCAATTGTTCCGTTTTGACTGGCTGAAGAGGATGCCTGCCAAGTGACGACAATCCTCGCAAGACTGATCGGTGTCTCGGTGCTCGGTTCGATGGTGATGGTGTCGTTCGCGCTCACAGGCTTGTTGGCCGTCTTCACCTTGCTCGAGCAAGTGGGTGAGCTTGATCAGAGATATACCTTCGCCGCCGCGCTGATCTATGTCGGGCTCAGTGTGCCTCGTCTACTTTACGAGACGCTGCCTTACGCAATCTTAATTGGCGCGCTGATTAGTTTGGGCGGATTTGCGCTGAGGAGCGAGCTCGTCGCAATGCGCGCAGCTGGGGTGTCCGTCTATCGAATATTGGGATTTGCGATGGTGCCGGCGCTGGTCATTTCCTTTATGGGCGTGCTGATTGGAGAGTATCTCTTGCCAGACGCGGAGCGGCTTGCGCGATTGGAGCGGCGTCAGGCAACGTCAGCGATTGAAGCCATCTCGCCGGAGTATGGCATTTGGCTTCGAGATCAGTCCTCGTTCCTTCATATCGAATCCATGAGTGGTGAGGAGATGACCGGGTTACGCTGGTTGGTTTTTGACTCGGCGAAGCGGTTGATCGAGGTTCGCACTGCACAGCGTGCTAAATTTGTGTCGCCCGTAGAAGGGATCCCAGCGCGTTGGCAACTGTTTGATGTTTCGAGTATCGAATATGGTTTGAAAGAGACGCGCAGGCGCCAGGATGAGCGCGATGTTTGGCAGACGGAGCTTACACCGGAGGAAATCAGTAGTGAGTTACTCGTTGAGCCTTCGAGGATGTCGATCGGCTCGCTTGCCCGAAGGATTTCGGCGTTGGATAAGCAAGCATTGGATACCAGCAAGTACCAGCTTGGCTTCTGGGTGAAGTTGCTTCAGCCACTCACGGCGCTTGGTTTACTCGCGCTTTCCGCTGCGATGGTGTTTGGCCCGCTGAGAGATGCATCCATGGGGCTTCGCGTGTTCTCAGGTTTGCTCCTAGGTGTCGGCTTCAAGTTTGTTCAGGATCTGCTCTCGCCCGTGACCCTGGTCTATGGATTGCCACCCATTCTTGCAGTCCTCGTGCCGACGATATTGTGTCTGGGGTTTGCGTATCACCAATTGAAGCGCGTGGCCTAATCTCGTTAAGTCGATTTGGGCACTTCAACGACACGTGTGCCAGTGAGCAGGTCGTGTAGTGCGCGGCCATGTGGCGCGAGCATCCATAGAAAACCTATGCCAAAACAACCGATGGATAGTGTGGCGATCAAGAATCGAGCCAACGCCTGCCTTGGGTTCAATAAGTGGCCTGATTCTGAAATGAGCTGTAGGCGCCAGACCTGCATGCCCAGAGTTTGGCCCTTGAAGGTCCAAAAATACACAAAGAACAGTAGACTCTCGAGATAAAGAAATAATTGATACACAGGGCCTTGAAGCGGCTCTTGACGATCATTCAGGCCAATAACTACCAAAGTGGAGATCATCCAAAGCGCCAAAATTAACAAGCCATCATACATCAGCGCTCCCAGGCGCCTGGGAAATCCGGCATTGGCAAACTGAGCTCTGTCATTTGCACCATTGTTCATGACCTTGATGATGACCCTGCAAGATTCTGGTCGATCCGGATGCTGAGTTCAGTCTGGGTGAAAGAAGCATTGTCTTGAGGTCTGGGGGTTTCCATAGTGCGGGGTTGGAGGCCAAGTATCGATGACTTGTCCTTTGCCCAGAAGACCTGGCCCTTGTTTGGCATTAACGAGGTCGATAACAAGGTGCGCGCTAAAAGCATGATGTTATGGGGCATCGACGATCATAAAGTTAGCTTCACACTCGGCGATGAGTTCGTCATTGTCTACCCTTCGCATCTCAGCTGCCATGCTGGCAACATTGCGACGGCTTTTGATGCACCAAGATCGGAGGTTGACGGCAGTGCCTGTCGGAAGGGATGTTTTGTAACGAAGATCGCATCGGCCGGTGACCGCGCGTTGTCCTTGTAAATAGAGCCAATTAGCCATCACATCATCGAGGGCGCTGAAGATAATGCCGCCATGCGTAATGCCCTGATAGCCGCAGTGATGAGCCTCCGGTGTGAACGAAGACACGCAGTGTTCTCCCTCGAGCACAAAGGTCAGCTTCAATCCGATGGGATTGTCGGGGCCACACACAAAACATTGATTAGCGTCGTCTCTTAAGTCAGTCATGGGCCTCACATCGTTTTACGAATTAAGATTGAGCGGATGCGCGATCGCGTTTGCATTGCCAGCCAGAGAAAGATCAGTAGAACTGACCTTTCGGCGTGTCGTCATTTTCGGGTGCTGAACGGGCTGACTTGAGCTCTTGACGTGCAAGTCGGGTCATAAACGCGCTGTCTTGCCCTAAGGTGACCATTTGAAAGCCTTGCTGAAGATAGCGCTGGGTGAAGGCTAAAGAGCCGGTGTGAATGCCCGCTGCGACCTTGTGATGCTGACACCGTTCTAGGATGTGGTTCACTGTTTCAACATGAAGCGGATGGTCGTTGTCCCCGGTTGGGGATAATCCCAACGCATACGCAAGATCGGCCGGCCCAATATAGGCTGCGTTGACACCTGGCGTGCTCAAGATGTCATCTAAGTGATCGAGCGCCTCCCGCGTTTCAATCATGACGATACACGCCAACTCGGAATTGGCTTCTTCGACATACCCTTTGCCTGCATACATCATGGCGCGCGTGGGCCCGAAGGAACGAAGACCATCGGGTGGATAGCGGCACGCGGATACCGCGCGTTCAGCTTCCTCTCGATTGTTTACCATCGGGACAATCACGCCATAGGCTCCAGCGTCGAGAACCCGCATGATTTCGTAGGGCTCGTTCCATGGCACTCGCACGAAGGGAATGGTTTGGGTGGTGGAAATAGCCGGAAGCATATGGGTGACGGCTTTGAAGTCGATCATGCCATGCTGCATATCGAGACATAGCCAATCAAAGCCCACGTGAGCCATTTGCTCTGCAGTCATCGCTGAGTCAATGGATAACCAGCCGCCCACCGTCTGCTGGCCTTGACGCCAAGCAGTCATTACCTTGTTTTCGCGCATGCTTTGATCCTCGCTTCGAACCACGAAGGCTAGAGATGAGGGGTTAAAGCGTCAAGCCGCCTTGAATCGCTGTTTCGGTTTTCCTCAACAGTTCAGTGACCTCGCCATCGCCCATATCCTGCGTCTCAATGGCGGGATGTATCTTGAGTAGAACTGAACCTGGGCGCCAGCGAACCGTGCCCGTTGGCAATAGCGCGCCCGTACCGCTGATGCTCATGGGCAGAACTGGGAGTTTGAGATCGATTGCAAGCCTGAATGCGCCCCGCTTGAAGGGAAGCAATTGACCCTCATGATGGCCTCGAGTGCCTTCAGGAAAGAACATGACGCACATCCCGCTATTTAGACGATGAGCGACAGACTGAATACTGGCAACCGCAGCTTGCGAATTGGATCGATCGACGACGATGTGGCCCATGGCCCTGCAGGCGGCACCGATGACGGGCACGCGCATCAATTCTTTTTTCAGTACCCATTTGAATTCCAAGGGTAGGAATCCATAGATTAAAAGAATATCGACTTGGCTCAGGTGATTAGCAGTGAGCACGTACGACTGGCCATCCTTGAGATGCTCGGTGCCCTCGATGTGCACCTGCATGCCCAGGGTTATGGCATTAAAGCGTGCCCAGAAGACAGCCAAAGTTCTTGAGCACCAGTCGCCCATCCCAAGAAAGGATAAGAGGACGATGGGCAGTCCGAGGACGAGCGTGCTCAATCCAAGGCAGGGTACTGCGATGATCCATAGGTAAAGCCAACGAAGGAACGCGATCATGAGGCTCTGCTGCTGTGGGTTGACGAAAACGGCACCTGATTGCGCCGCAGCTGTTGCGCAGAGGATGCGCTCAACTGGTTGGCGAGTATACCAAGTCAGCGTCCTGGCCCTCAAAGAAAGTGGTGATTCAGCTAAATCGATTGGCGCGACGAGCGCAATTTCAATTCTTGCTTGTCGACTGATTAATTCGTAATCTCTAAAATGTAAGAAATTACGTAAATAAATACTTATAAGTGGAAAAGCCGCGCTTATGTGGGTCAGAAGGGCGCGGATTGCCTGACGAGTGGGTTGTCTTGAGTGGTCTATTTAGGCAGCTGCGAGCGGAGTAAGTGCTCTTCGCGAATACCTAGTAAGAGAGGAGCTTGTGAAAACCGGTCTAAAGGGATCAAGTCTTCGAATCGCAGATCGATTGCATGGAATTCTCACTATCCCGCATTCACTGCATGTGCGAAGGAAGACAGGCGATGCGTAAGCGTGATTCGGCTGCGAAGCGATGAGCGCCCAGGATGTGGGCAAAGTATCACCCATTGAGGCTCGCGATCGGCTACGGCTTTTAATTGAGTGCTTGCAAACGTTCGAGTCAGGGCTCACGGATTCTGGAGTTGCCCCGAAGGTCAAGGCCACGCTTAAGCAATCAGTTGCGCTTACGCTAGCCGATCATGGCCCCATGACGGTGACTGACCTCGCGACGCTTTTGCAGGTGGCGCATCCTGGTGTCGTCCAAGTTGCTCGCCAGCTCCAGCGCGAGGGGTACCTAATGGCCGCGAAGGATCGATCCGATCGCAGGCGAAGAGTGCTCGCGTTGACGGGAGAAGGTCAGCATGTCTTTGGCGTAGCTATCGCCCAGCGCGACTTGCTGCTCAGTGAACCCACTGTCCTTGCAGCGCTGAACGCAGCGTTCCAAGCGCTCGGCGCGTTGCCCTTAGTGAATCGCACCACTGTGATTCGAGATCTTTTTGCAAACAATACAGCGATCGAGCTCAAGCCAGCGATAGATATCGGTCAGGAGAAAATCCGTAGATTTATTCATGATGAACTGGGGCTCGAGGCTATGGACTCGCGGTTGCTAGCGCCGCTGGGCACGGTGACGGAACAAAAGGTGGTGTTTGGCGCGGGTGCTTTTCTGACAGGCAGAAGGCAAATGATAGGGTTGATTCTTGCGAGGTCCGATGGTCATCAGATCGAGTTGACCGATCTGTTGGTGCACCGTCAGTTGAGAGCTCTGGGCGTGGGTCAATTATTGTTGTCCTGGTTGAGTCAAGCCTCTCGTGAGGCGGGCTACGCGATGCTCAGAATCAATGCGAGGCGCGTGCCAAGGCTTGCCCTTTCATTTTTGCAAAAGCGCGGCTTCGCTGTCTCGACAGCCCAAGGCAGATCGAACGGAAAAGATAGAGAAAACGGAGAAGACAGGCCGCATGGGGAGGGCGAGACGGAGTCGCTGACCCGCTTTTTAATCTGATCGGTCTGCCCCATCGACCCTTGATCACAAAGTGCTAGACTCGGTGCGCCGGTCCATCGCGTCTATCCTCTCCCGTTTCGCGTGACTGGGACGAATAAAAATGCAATCAAACATTGGAGGCAGCGCGTCATGGAAAAGACCATTTTTCAAAGGATAATTGATGGAGAGTTGCCCTCCGAGAAACTCTATGAAGATGATCAGTGCATTGCCATTCGAGATATCCAGCCTCAGGCGCCAACTCACGTCCTCATTATCCCAAGAGAGCCCATTCCAAGGCTCGTAGACGCAGATCCAAGTCACCAAGCATTGCTGGGTCATCTTCTATTGGTGGCTGGCCGTGTTTCGGAGACTTTAGGGTGTGCAGAAGCGTTCCGTTTGGTGATCAACAACGGGGCTGAAGCGGGGCAGACGGTCTTTCATTTGCACCTCCATATCCTGGCGGGGAAGCGCTTTGCAGAGGGTGGGCTTGGCCAGGCCTTCTCCTAGTCTTTTTGGTTGTAACTGAGGTTTTGGTCGCAGTTCGTCAGGCGGACTCTCAGAGCAACCCCCAATTAGGGTGGACTCAAGCTAATGAGTGAGCCTTCACTAACCCGGCGACGTTCAGCTTATATGAGGTTAACCTCGCCAGTGGCCAGGTCATACTCCGCACCAAGAATCATCAGGGATTGGGCTTCTAGTCGCGTTTCAAGCAGTCTGGAGCCATGCCTGAGTTGGTTGACCGAAGCCCGAACGTTCGCTCGCATGCAACGGTGAACCAGTTCGTCCTTGTCTAAGTGTTCGGCGCCTTCCATAAGGTCTTGAATGCTGGGTGCGATCCGGTCGACGATGGCACCCAAGTGTCCTGTAGGGTCTAGCTCCGTTGATTTTATTTGAGCCATGGTGGCGTCAATCGCCCCGCAGTTTGAGTGCCCCAATACCAAAACAAGAGGCACATTAAATTGCTCCACCGCGAATTCGACACTGCCCACCTGAGACGGTGCCACGATATTTCCAGCGACCCGGATGACGAACAAATCGCCTGGTCCCTGATCAAAAATCATCTCCACGGGCACTCGAGAATCAGAGCAACCGAGGATAACGGCCTTGGGATTTTGGGGTCTACTGTGCGCCTCATGCCAAGGCTGGGGTGTGGTGTGACCCGATCGAAACCTTTCATTTCCTTCGATCAGGCGCTCGAGGGTGGCACGGGCTGCAGACTCTGACATGAAAAGCGATTCCAGGCGTGATATCGGCGGGGTGTCTTGACCCCGTTTGGTAATGGTCATGCTATCCGCTAGCAGGAAAGAGGTAAATAAAGGTGTTGCGTTTGAGTATCCCCCAACCAATAGGTCTTGATTTGGTTAGGCAACGTTAATGGAGGCTTGTAAGGCCTCACGGACGCTGATGAGGTGATGCGCGCATGACTAATCTCGAAAACCTTAACGACGCCCGATGAGGGATAACTTCAGATAAAGAACCTCTGCGTCTCGAGTATCCTGACCCTCGAAAACCGACCATCCGGCGCTAAAAATTGGCTTGTATGGTTCAAGCCATCAATAAAAGACAGGGACGATGGCGTACACGCAGGGTGGAGGATCCTCCAAGGCGTTCAAGCTTCAGAGGCCCTGATTAGGGAGATGTGAATATTAGGCAGATGTGAACAGTAGGCAGATGTGAAAAGTGGGCAGATGCAAATAGTAGGCAGGCGTGAATGTTCACAAGTCATCAATGCTCAAAAGGCTCAGGTATGATGGCAAACTGCTTATAGAGAAGGACTGAGGTGGCGGTGAAGCCGCCGAGCGCGCTGAGTTTTGAAAACGTTTGATTACATTGTGGTTGGCGGAGGCTCCGCTGGGTGCGTCATGACTGCTCGGCTGGCCGAGATTGGCGAAGTCTTGCTGCTCGAGTCCGGGCCAAAGAACCATGGTTGGGATTTTCGGATCCATATGCCAGCGGCCTTGTCAGAGGTGTTGACCACCACCACCTACAATTATGGCTTTTACACTGAACCAGAGTCGCACCTGAATCAGCGCCGACTATATTGTCCTCGTGGGCGAGTCCTTGGTGGCTCATCATCGATCAATGGAATGATTTTCGTTCGAGGTCACGCCGAGGATTTTAATCGGTGGGAATCGCGCTACGGATGCAACGGTTGGGGATATCGCGATGTGCTGCCATTTTTCAAGCGTAGTGAGGATCGTTCTGGAGGTGATCCACGCTATCGGGGCAGCGGTGGACCGCTGCGTGTGCAGTCTTCTGATATTTCTGGTGAATTAAATCAAGCTTGGCTCGCCGCAGGTGAAAGCCTGGGGTACATGAAGACTACAGACTTCAATGGTGCTTCGCAGGAGGGCTTTGGACCGTTCGATGCCAGTATTTGGAGCGGTCGTCGTCAGAGTGCGGCAGTGGCTTATCTGGGCACTCAATCGCCGGCCAATGTAACCATTAAGACCGGGATCACGGTAAAAGACCTGATCTTTGAGGGTGACCGATGCACCGGCGTTCGTTGGCAAGAGGGCAGGCGTGGGCGGCCGCAAATAGCTTCGGCGCGGCGTGAGACCATTGTTTGCTCGGGTGCCATCGGCTCGCCACAGCTGCTTTTGCGCTCGGGTATTGGTCCAGAAGCCGAGCTCAAGCGCCTCGGCGTGCCGATCGTTCAGGTCAACGACCACGTGGGCGAGCACCTTCAAGATCATTTAGAAATCTACGTGCAGGCGGGTATTGAGAAGCCCTTATCGATCTATCCTGCAACTCGGGGAATTGGCAAGATCATGGCCGGAATCAACTGGTATTTGCGAAAGAAGGGAGTCGGTGCGACCAACCACTTCCATTCAGGCGCGTTTTTGAGAAGCGGTTTTGATGAAGGTTACCCAGATCTGCAATTCCACTTTCTGCCAATCGCAATGAATTACGATGGCAGCGAGCAAGTAAATCACCATGGGATGCAAGCGCATGTGGGTCCCATGAAGCCAACCAGCAGGGGGCGGGTTCGTTTGCTATCCACGGATCCTTTCGCCGATCCCAGTATTCAATTCAACTATCTCAGCACTGAGCAGGATTGGGCGGTGATGCGAGCGGGTTTGAATTTGGCAGAAACGATTCTTGAACAGGCGCCCTTTAAGCAACTGGGTGCATGGCTATTGCAAAAGCACCAAAGCGATGAAGCTCGAGATCAATGGGTCAGAGAGCGATCAGAGAGTGCTTACCATCCCTGCGGCACCTGCAGAATGGGGGCGCCCGATGAAGCTGTCGTGGGACTGTCGGGCGAAGTGCACGGGTTGAGAGCTTTGCGGGTCGTGGATGCCTCGATCATGCCGGAAATTACCAACGGCAATTTGAATGCAGTGGTGATTATGATGGCGGAGAAAATAGCCGACGGGATGAAGCAGATTGCAGCGAGATCGTAGGTCTGATTGCGGTCCTTACCTGGGTTTGGAGTCCCAGCGCCAAACCGACTAAAATTGGCCGGCTCACGCGCGCCCGACACAGCGCGTTTCGAAATTCAGCCCTGAAGGTGCCGTAGTGACAAGCCGCTCGATCCCAGTCTTTGGCATGACCTGTGGGCGCTGCGAAGCCAAGGTTGCAAGCGCGATCGAAGCGCTGGGCAATGGCATCACAGCGAGGGCAGATCGTGAGTTCAATCGAGTGACCATCGCAGGGCCTGCTGACGAAGGGTTGATTAGAAAGACCATTCTTAGCCTTGGCTATCAACTTGAAGAGACGAACTCATCAAAACGTTCGTCAGACGCCCAAGGGTCAGCAGTGCATCTTGGCCCAACGCAAGACGGGGCTGAGGTCCTAGCATCCTCGGCAGCGGTGCTGCCATCGCTCGGTGAAGAGACGACTCAGCAGAGACGCACACAAGAAGTCTTCTTGGACATCGAGGGCATGTCGTGTGCCGCCTGTGTTGCCGCGGTCACTGCGGCTATCAACCGCGCCCCTGGCGTTGAGCACTGCGAGGTAAACTTTGCCGCGGAGAGCGCATGGGTCCTAGGCCGGATCGATGTGCAGGCCATCATTCATCAGGTTCAAGATGCGGGCTATGAGGCGATAGAGACGCCAGACGATGGGTCGTTGAAACGTGATCAGCAGCAGGCGCGATTTAAGGTGGCGCTTGCCCAAGCCAGTGTGGCGTTAGTGACGGCAACTGGGCTGATGATCAATATGTGGTTTGGTTGGTTTGCCCTTGGGGTAGATCTGAAGGTCGATCTCGGATTGAGTCTCATGACCTTGGTGATCATGCTCGCCAGTGGCCGCACCTTTTATCGAAAAGCCTGGGTATCGCTTCGGTATGGCAGGACCACCATGGACACCCTGGTGGCGATGAGCACCGCGACTGCATGGTTCTATTCCTCTTGGGCGCTCCTCAGTGACGCAGGCGACGCATCCAAGCAACTCTTTTTCGAGGCCGCGCTCTTTGTCATTGGGTTTGTTCGCTTGGGCAAAGCGCTTGAGATGCGGGCAAGAGCCAATGCGCTCTCCGGGCTCGATGAACTGATCAGACTTGCGCCGGCAGAGGTCACGCTACTGGATGCGTCTGGCAACAGTCGAACGGTTGCGCTCTCGGAGGTGACGGCTGGACAGACGGTGAGAGTTTTGCCCGGAGCCCGGATCCCGCTCGATGGGCGTGTGGTAAAGGGTGAAACCGAGGTTGATACGGCCCTGGTCACGGGCGAGTCGTTGCCCGTTCTCGTGAAAGCGGATGAGCCCGTGCAGGGTGGGTGTCTTAATCTTTCGCATCCGATTGATTTGTTGGTTACCCATTCAGCGAAAGAAGGGTCGCTCGCCCAAATGGTTCGTGCCTTGAAGCGGGCTCAAAATGCCAAGCCTGCCGTGGCCGAACAGATCGACTTAATTACTCAGTACTTCGTTCCGACGATCGTGCTCATCAGTTTGCTCACAGCCTTCATGTGGTGGGCCGTTATAGGTGCCACACCTCACTTCGCTCTGAGCGCCGCGCTGTGCGTTTTGATCATTGCGTGTCCTTGTGGGCTAGGCCTTGCGGTCCCGATGAGCCTTGTCAATGCGATCGGAGTGGCTGCCAGCCGCGGACTCATACTTCGCAATGGAAACGCGCTTCTCACCTCAAGGCAACTCACGCATCTTCTGCTCGATAAAACGGGGACGCTCACAGAAGGTCGACTCTGGGTCTCGCGCGCGAACACCTCAGGTGACGTTGAACAAAGCAATGCCTTATTGGCGCTCGCGACGCACTCTGAACATCCGATCGCCAAGGCCGTGGTAGCTTATCTTCAGTCGAAGAATGCTGGAGAGACTGGCGCCGTGGGTGATTTCGTAAACGGGCTTGACGTTCGTGATGTGTTGAGCGCACCTGGTCGGGGCTTGACCGGAATCATCAACGACCAGCAGGTCGCAATGGGAAGCCTTAGCTATCTGGGTGAACTGGGTTTTGATGTTGATTCGGGTGGCGCGATCGCCTCAACTGTCAATCACGCTGAAACCGCTACGCACGTCGGTCCGGTCACTTGGTGGGGCATTGCAGGACAAGTGGTGGGCTACTTTCAGTTAGGGGATCAAATCAGACCTGAGGCGCTTGGTGTTGTCCAACAACTAAAATCGGGTGGCGTTCAGCCGGTCATGCTGTCAGGGGACCGACCGGACGCCGTGGAGTATCTTGCGGATTGCTTAGATCAGATGCCCTGGCATGCTCAGCAATCACCCCAACAAAAACTTTCTATAGTTGAGGCGCTTAAAGCTCAGGGGTTTGTTGTGGGAATGGTCGGTGATGGGATGAACGATGGCCCAGCGCTTGCTGCTGCGCATGTCAGCTTTGCGATGAGTGAGGGCACTGTCCTCGCGTCAGAGCAGGCGGACGTCACCCTGGCCGCTGGGCTACAAGGCATTGTTGGCTTGGTTCGGCTCTCGAGCGCGGTCCACCGGAATATTCGGCAAAATCTTTTCTTTGCCTTTGCCTACAATCTCGCGTTGATCCCAATAGCCAGCGGCTTACTTTTCCCGTTGACCGGTTGGCTCCTCAGTCCGAGCTTTGCAGGGCTCGCCATGGCGTTATCCAGCGTCTCTGTGGTCCTTAATGCGGCGAGGCTGAACCGTTCAGCGGTCACCGCGTAGGAAAACAGGTTGAAGTGATGAAAGAGATCGCTATGGTTCCCCTCATTCGCGGGCTTGCTTTTGCTCTGATGACCAGCTTGGTCGCTTGCACCAGTACGTCTCGGCTACCCGATAGTTCGGTCGACAGCCAGATTTCAATAATTGAAGATGCGCTGGTCGTTACGCGAAAGGGTATGGACTCAAGCCCACAGGCTAGTGAGAGGCAGCCATTGCCAGCTACACTCTCCGAAGCGCGTAGCTATCTGCTTGAACATAGTCCTGATGTTCGTGCGCGCCTACTGAACCATCAGATTAACTTGAGCAATATCGCCCAAAACGAGGGCGGTTATTCAAACCCGGCCTTTAGCATTGGCCGCTTTTCCCTGCCATCAGATGGGGTTAAGCGGTTGATTGAAGTGGGCTTTTCATTGACCGACTTGCTCGGAGTGCCCGCGACCAATCGAGCGTTGGAGTTTGAATTGGCGCTTGCCAATCTCGAATTCGAAGCAGAGCTGTTCGGTCAGTTGTTATCACTTGAGCAGCAGTGGTTAGACGTGGGGATGCACCAAGCGCGTGTTGAACTACTGGACTATCACGTTCGGTTTCTTTCCGCCGTGACCGCATTGTCCGCAGATTACCTCGCGGCTGGAAATATATCTGAGACGGAACATCTCGATCGCGCGCTTGCATTGAGTGCTGAGGAGCGCGCGTTGAACTTAGCCAACCAAGCACTTTTCTCTGCCAAAGTGCAGCTAGCGAAGTTGTTGGGTGTGGCTAGTCGCTCGGCGATGCGTCTGGACGTCCCGCTTTGGGATATTCAAGGAGATCGGATCCCATCCCAAGACGAGGCTCTAGCAAGTGCGCAGGCAATCAATAGGAACCTGCAAGCGATTAAGGCGCGCATCCCTCTGCTTGAGAATGAAGTCGAGAAGCGGCGTTGGATGAGATGGTTGCAAAATGTTGGATTGAGCTATGAGGTTGAGGATGAGGACGAGCGCCAAGAAGGGCCCAAATTAGAATTTGATGTGCCTATCTTCGATACCCAGATCGATCTCCTGAAGGCCCAAACTAAGCGCGCCAACCTGGGTCAGTTGCGAGTGGAACTGACGGAGCGGGAACTCGAGTTTTCCGTCATCAGTCTGACTCGAAGCCTGGATGAACTAGGTAGAGTCATACGTCGGTTACAGGAAGAGACTCTTCCATTATCGGAGCGTCGCGCTTTGCTTCTCCAAAAAGAAGAAAGTTATATGCTGATTGATGTATTCGAATTAGCACAGGCTCGACTCGATCAAATAGAACAAGTCGATGCGCTGCTCGATGTTTCTCATGCCTATTGGCTAGATCGTATAACGCTAAGCCATCGTATGGGCCTGTTGCTGAAGGAACAGGAACCTTTAAGGTGGCAGGATAAGTTACCTGGCCTCCAGGGAGGGCAGATGAATCATTCGACGCATCGGCATCATGAGATGGGTCACGAGATGAATCATGGTTCGGGCCCGGAACCAGACCTGGAGGGCCATGGCGGTCACGAGATGCACGAGTCCATGCATTCATCGCACGGAGACGCCCACTCTGGGATGCACCCGGCAGCGCATCAGGAGTTGAAACCGGATCTGCACAACAGTGCGGAGCCTGAGATGAACCATGGTCCTGCCGCAGCCAATCGGGAGAGCAAGTGTCATGAGGGCCACGAGATGAATCATGGTTCGGGCTTCAAACCAGACTTGGGGGGCATGGCGGTCATGAGATTCATGAGTCGATGCATTCATCGCACGGAGACGCCCATTCTGGGATGCACCCGGCAGCGCATCAGGAGTTGAAACCGGATCTGCGCAACAGTGCGGAGCATAAGATGAACCATGGTCCTGCCGCAGCCAATCGGGAGAGCAAGCGTCATGAGGACCACGAGATGCACGAGTCGATGCATTCATCGCACGGAGACGCCCACTCTGGGATGCGCCCAGCAGCGCGTCACCCACGGATCGAAACAGAGAGTGAAATGCCACCGCCACCCGCAAAGACGCCTGTGACTGAAAAAAAGAATGGAGCCACCCATGACCACTAGACGGGGTTTTTTAAAAATAGGTGGTTTGAGCTCACTTCTCGGCGCCTACAGTGTGCGTGCGCTGTCTAGCGAGAGTGCGACCCCATCTAGAGATGAAAGTGAGCACTGGTTAGACCCAGCGCTGACCGATCGAGTGCCTGTGCGCACGCTGAACGGTTGGTCGTTGCCGTATCGTTTGAAAGATGGCGTGAAGGAGTTTCACTTGGTCGCTGAACCGATTGAACACGAATTTGCGCCTGGCTCGAAGGCGATCTGCTGGGGTTATAACGGATCAACGCCAGGCCCCACCATAGAGGCGATCGAAGGGGATCGCATTCGTATTTTTGTCACCAACCGGTTACCAGAACATACCACCATTCATTGGCATGGCATCTTGCTGCCGAGCGGTATGGATGGCGTCGGTGGCGTGTCCCAGCCACATATTCAGCCGGGAGAGACGTTCGTTTATGAGTTCGATCTCAAACAGCAGGGTACGCATATGTACCATCCTCATGCTGATGAAATGAGGCAAATGGCCTTTGGCATGATGGGAATGCTCATCATTCACCCCAAAGTGCCGCGTCAACCGCTGGTGCAGCGCGACTATTGCTTGTTGACCCATAATTGGGCGCTCCATCCAGGCACCTATCGACCCGATCCCAACGTGCTGCAAGATTTCGATCTCTGGACATTTAATAGCAAGGTCTTTCCCGCCATCGACCCTATGGTCGCAGCAACGGGCGAGAGAGTGCGCATCCGATTGGGCAACCTCTCGATGTGGAATCACCCAATCCATCTTCATGGTGTCCAGTTTGAGGTCACCGGTTCTGACGGAGGACCATGGCCAAAAACTTTGTGGCGTCCAGAGTCCACCGAGATCGTCGGTGTCGGGCAAACGCGAGACCTTGAGTTCACTGCGGTGGCTGGTGATTGGGCGTTCCACTGCCACATGGCGCACCACACGATGAATGCGATGGGGCACGAGTTGGCGAATCCTGTGGGCGTGAAGGTATCAGATGCGGCGAAGGCGTTGTCTGAAATGCTTCCGGGGTATATGCCCATGGGCGAGACGGGGATGGCTGAACATGCCAAACACGCGGCTATGGGGCACCATGCAGGGCCCGAAAATACGCTGCCGATGATGATGGGTGAAGGGCCTTATGGTCCGATCGAGATGGGGGGCATGTTTACACTGATGAAGGTCAGAGATGGCCTCGCGCCAGGTCAGTTTGAAGACCCAGGGTGGTACGACCAACCAAGAACCGAAGTGGCGCACGCAGTCGACGCAGCCTCGGCGCCACCCTTAGCTCGTAGAGGGCAAGATCCGATATAGTGCAGGCTCTTCCCCGGTAGAGATTGAGAATGACTAATGCGATCGGGCGACAACTGGTGGACTTCATCGTTCCCGGGTCGAGAATCTTTGTCCCAGGCGCAACCGGGGAGCCCGAGGGGCTTTTGGCCCAGATGGCTTTGGTGCCTGAGCTGAGTGCGGGTACCACCTACGTCCAGTTTCCTATCGGTGGCCTGAACACCACGAATTTCTCAGCTTGGCACCGGGACGCTCGGGTCGAGGCCTTTTTTATGTCGCCAGCCTTGAGATCGGGTTTCGCCGAAGGCCGAGTTGACTTTTTGCCCATGCACATGCGTCGAGTGTATGACCACATCGGGAATGGACCGATGTTCGATGTGGTTCTGGTCCAGGCGGCGAGGGACGCCGAAGGCGTGCTCAGACATACCTTTAACCTGGACTTTCTTCCCGCCGCACTTGGAAACACACGCTCGATCGTTGTTCAAGAGAATCCAGAGATCAAGCCACCCAGTGGCGCGCCCGCAATTGACGAAGCCGGATTGGCATTAATTCTGGAAGTTTCCTCGCCGATACGAGAGTTGCAGCCCGCACCGCTTGATCGTGCAGCTGAGGCTATTGGGGCCCTTGTTGCGGAACTCATTCCTGACGGCGCGTGTATTCAGACCGGCATTGGCGCGATTCCACAGGCCATCCTGGCTGCATTGTCAGAGCATAACGATCTTGGCATGCATGGCGGACTGATCGATGACGCTGGTTTGGCTCTAATTCATCGAGGTGTCATCACGGGGGCGCGTAAACGAATCGATCAGAGGTTGCATATTGCTGGGATTGCAATGGGCACCGGCGCGCTCTATCAAGCGCTCGCAGATGCGCCCAGCGTTGTATTTAAGCCCGCAAATTACACGCATGAGGTGGGGGTAATCTCACAACTTGATGACTTTGTTTCAATTAATTCCGCTGTGGAGATTGATCTCTTGGGTCAAGTGAGCGCGGAAATGGTGGCTGGGCGTCAAATATCAGGCACGGGAGGGAGTGTCGATTTCATGCGAGGCGCGGCCGCCTCGAACGGCGGTCTGTCTATTGTGGCGCTCAACGCGACGGCTAAAGCGGGACAAGTATCGCGAATCGTACCTGCGCTAAGAGAGGGTTCGGCGACCACAGCGGCAAGGACGGACGTCGACCTCGTGGTGACGGAATATGGCATCGCTAAGTTAAAAGGGGGTTCGGTTGATTCGCGAGCCGAGGCGTTGATCGACATCGCCGCGCCCGATTTTCGAGATGAACTGAGAGAATCATGGCGGGAACGCCGACGAGCGCTCTGATTGAGCAGGCCGCGTAAGCCTGTCTCAAAATGTTCCACTTGCTGCGGGCAATTAGCCAGTTTTTGATCGTCGCTCTCGACGGAGCATTTCTGTGGTCACAAAGAGCGCAAGACCGCTGAAGACCGTCAACAACCCAAGGATCGAGAGAAACTGAACCAATAGATGATTAAAGTTATCCCGGCTCTCGTAATCCATGATGTGAAGCGCCCATAGAAAATCGAACCATCGCCACGCATCGGTTCGAACGGCACGAATACGTCCAGAATGGATTTCGACATAAAAACGTGCGTTTTCTGTCTCGGTCTGGACCTGCCAGACGGGCAGTGAGCCACCACGAAATTCATGATCGCTTTCGACCTCGGTTAACAGCACGGTGGCCTGAGGCTGAAGGCCCGCGCGTTGGATTACGATTTGAGAAGCTTCATCTGCAGTCAATGCAGGGAGCGCCTCGCCCGAGGCGGCGTCAAACACGCGGTCCTCAATGACATAAATCGGCTGCCCCAATCGATAAGAGAAAGCGAATTCCTGCAGACTTAACTTCGACAGCGCCGGTTGAAGTTTTACCAAGGTGTTTGGACTGATGATCTCGTGTGCGGTGACCGGCGAACTCTGTGTCGGCTCGACCAATAAGTGGTTGCCGCGAATCGTCTCTATGGGAATGAGGGTGAAGTACAAGCCGCTGATGGTCCACAACAGAAGCTGGATGCCTGCAATCAGTCCCAACCATCGGTGGGATTCCCGTAAAAGTCTTTGAGTGGCTGCGTTCATAGTCCATGCTCCGGCGATATCGTCCGATCACGGACGTTAGAAATTGCAGTCTACGAGTGCGGTAGAGACTCGCGGCATGCACCTTTGTCTGTCAAATCACGCGCCTCAGTGGCTCTGTATTCCCATCAAAGGGCTTAGCATAGGAGACAGTTTGGGGCCTGATGCCAGCGTCGGTCCGCGCTTCAACGAATGCCGATCGGGACCATGATACTGGGGCTTCACTCGGGCCCGTGATCGACAACGGTTTCCAAGAGGTCACATTCTTCTGAGTATTGGATGATGCCCATGAGCGTCAGCCGCGTACGCTTATTAGCGCTCTTCAAAAAAGAAGCAATGAACCCTGCATTCAATGGATGATCTTGAAGGCTCGCCGAGTTTGACATCGGGATCTCTGAACGCTGAATGAGGGGTCCAGTCCGGGAGTTGGCGGTCCTGCCGCTGCGTATCGAAGGTCCGAAAAACGACCATTTCATCACGCGTCATCTCGGGGAAGTAACGCCAATCGTGTTGCGTTGTCTGTTGTGACTCGACGCCCACGGCCTCAAAAAAGGTGCCAGAGCCCGCATAGTCCTGAACCGGGAGGTATCTGAGCGCTTTGACCG
>Ga0255776_10000178_pt1 | contig 69925 bp, 66 predicted proteins | sample 071ome_19_FD_179974 | JGI IMG/M metagenome (GOLD analysis project Ga0255776, IMG submission 179974) | Coastal salt marsh microbial communities from the Groves Creek Marsh, Skidaway Island, Georgia - 071413AT metaG (version 2) | ecosystem: Environmental > Aquatic > Marine > Intertidal zone >...
AGCTCACCGCCATCGCCGACCAGGGCGTGATCTTCCTGCTTTTCATTCTGGGCCTGGAATTCTCACTGCCGCGAGTGATCGTGCTACGCAATACCGTGTTCCGGCTCGGCAGTATGCAGGTAGTCACCTGTTCAGCCTTTTTCTTCCTGATCCTGACCCTGTTCGGGCTGCCCTGGCAGGCCGCTGCGATTCTGGCTGGCGGCCTGTCCCTGCCCTCAACCGCCATTGTCACAGGCGAACTCAGCACCCTGGCCATCGTAAGCGTGGCCGTGCCGTATGCGTCTGTTTTTTAAGTTGTGAAAGAGCCACCGCTTTCCCGCTTTGCTGCTCGTCATGACATGGCTTTTCTCGCCAAAAAATGGGTATTGAGGCTTATCAGCCTGTTATGGATTGCAACAAAGCCAAATTTTTACAAGTTAATACAAGGGGATAGTAATTCACCAAAAGCTGGCATGTTATCTGCAAACTCCCTAAAAACTGCTTAGAAAAGCATCAGCTCGATAAGGGAGGAAACATCAATGGGGTATGGACCGTGGGGACTGGATTTCTGGGAATTGCTCATTCTGGTATGGCTGGTGATCTGGATATTCAAGCCCAGGGAATCCAGACAATGGGACCGGATGTTTGCGGATTTCAGCGCACAGCATGAAAAGGAAAAGGCTGCCGTCGAAGACAGCCTGAATGCCTATGAAGCAGACCTCGGCAAAGCCGAGGCCCGAATTGACCCCTTGGAAGAGCACATCCGTGTGCTCGAACGTATCGTGACTGACGAGCATAAAACCCGGTCACTGGCTGACGAGATCGACAGCCTTGCCTCTCGTTGACTTCAATCGCTGACCTTGAAAGCCAGAAGCACGTTGCCCGGGCGACCGACGAAACCGGCATTCCCCGACAGAAAGTAGACACTGTCGCCGGCGACGACCGGACCGGGCCCATCGAAGGAAGCCCCGTTGGCCTCGACACCGTTCACGGTGTCGAAATTGCGGTTGGCATTGAATACCCACAGCACCTCACCGTTTTCGGCGTCATACACCCGCATGCCGCCATCGGCAGACCCGGAGAACACGGCACCATCGATGGCTGTCACGGCAGCGGACTGGGTCGCTGAACAACCTGGGCCTTCTGCACACAGCAGGTCCTGCGGCGGCGTGTACCAGACCCGTTCACCGGTATCCAGATCTATGCCGTGCATACCGCCACCCTCCGTGAAGATGTAGCCCCCCACTGCCACATACGCCAGGCCGTTACCAACCGCTGAACCCCAGACACCACCCACCGGGCTGCCCGGCCCAGCCCGATACTGCCAGACCATCTCACCGCTGTTGTTGGGATCCAGGGCATAGGCAAATCCGGATTTCTGCGGCACCACAATCAGGTCGCGGCCCGAGCTACTGCTGGTGAGAATTGGCGAGGCAGAAAAATCAAAGTCAGGACCCAGGTCTTCCGGGCAGTTGGGATTACCGGGTTCATTACAGCCACCCATCCAGGCATCACCCGGTGTCAGCTGGGTTACCCAGGCCATTTCGCCATCTGCCAGGTTGATCGCCACTACCGCGTCAGCCGTTTCAGGGGTCGGCTCGGCATAGGCATTGCCCGTGGCGACATACAGCAGGTTGCGATCTGCATCGATCGTGGGCGCACTCCAGACACCCACACCGGCCGGACCGTACAGTGTGACACCCCTGCTGCTGGTACCCCGTGGTTGCGGTTCCGGCACCATGTAGGATTTCCAGATCAGGTCCCCGGTCGTGGTATCAATGGCCGACACACTGCCGCGGAAGGTGCAGCAAGCATAATCCGGATTGGAGGCGGTGGATTCTTCACCAACACCGGTGACGGGCACGTACAACACCCCATCGTGCAACGTCAGCGCCCCGGTGCCACGCACATTGGGATGCTCCTCCACCTTGCGCACCCACAACGGTTCACCGGTGTGGGCATTGACGGCATACACGTTGGCCTGGTTATCAACAAAATACGCGGCATAGCCGTCACGGCCATCGGCAAAACGATGCGGCCCGACCGACGGTGCACTGCGCAGGCCGCTGCGCGACAGATAGGACCAGTAGGTGCAGCCGGATTCGGCATCCAGCGAATACAGGGCACCGGCCCCGTTTCCGACAAAGACACGGCCTGAGACCACCACCGGTTGCGACCGCGCCTGGCTTTCGCCGGGCAGGCCAAAGGCCCACTTCAGTGCCAGGGAATCCAGATCCCCGGCATTGATGCTGCTGCTGAAACGGGTATTCCGGTTATCCGGCCCCCAGCCGTTCCAGGACGGCAGCAATGCGGGATTGGTCAGTGGCGGATTGCTGCTGCAGAGATTCTCGGTGATCGCCAGATTCAGGTCAGCCACATCCTTGCCGGTCAGGAATGACGCTACTGCACGCATCTGGACATCATTCAGACCGGTGGCCTGGACCCGCATCATGCCGTCACGCAGGGCGGCATAGACGGAGTTCGGCGTGAATCTTGCCATGTCACTGCGCGCCGGTGCATGGGCATTGGCTTCCGGGTCCGGATTCTCATGGCAGGCCGCACAACGGGTGTTGTAGATGTCCTCCCCGTCCTGGGCAAAAAGCTGGGCTGTCCACAGCAGGGCCAGCATCATGGCACCGCCTAAAAAAGTGTTTGCTCGCAATGGTCTTCCCCTTGTTAATTCTGTTTTGACTGCGTTATTGAAACTGTTTGGTCAGCTCATCGGCCGACTGCATCGGCATAGACACGAATCACCGCTACATCAGACCAGCCACCATTACCATGGTCAGCCCCGGGCTGAAGATCCGTAAAACCGATCTCATCCACCCGGCTCAGGTCGATCTCGTCCAGCAACGTGCCACGTGTCACAGCGGTATCAGTATTGAACACCATCCATTTCACATCACTGACACGAAATTCCGTGAACAGGAAATCGGACAGGGACACAATCTCCAGGTCACCCACGTAGGTGGAACCATCGGCCAGGCGCACGAACGGACGAATCTTGTGAAAACCGGAGGTCTTGGCCTGCACCATGATGCGCGCGGCGCCGCTCAGGTCGGCATAGCGGTCCCTGTGCCGGAAGGCAAAGGTGCATCCGTAGCCGCACAGGCCGGACCAGGTATGCGGCGGATTGGCCTCGCTACCCTGCACGCCATTGATCTGCAGCTCCTCGTGGTTCATGCCATACAGTTTCAACTCCAGGGCAGGATTGACAACATCAGCCTGGGTCAGTGGATGCTCACCCGGTGTGGCCATCTGCCAGGGCTCTTCAAAAAACAAACCCGGACGCGGCGGCGGCCCACGCCGACCGGCATCGGCTGCCTGTATAACACCGGCATACAGGAAACAGGCCAGGACAACACCGACCAGGAAGGCAAGCGGCAGGTGCTGGCGCAGACCCGGATTGTATTTGACGACGTTAAGCCCCATGTGAATTCTCCCGAATGGCCATAACGGCCGATAACTGAAATGACCGTGATAATAGACCTTATACCCGATCAAAAACAGGGCCAACCCGGCCTGGATCAACCCGGCTTATTTCCACAGGGCTTGCATAATTTCCGGTTCGCAAGAACCAATGCATGGGACATAATGAGTGAATAACAACAGCATCAATGCAGGCTAACGCAGGCAACAGGGGGACCATCAAATGACTAGCTGTCAGCAATCCGGGGTATCGGCAAGCGTATGGTTTAAGGCAGTTTGCAGCGCCTTCTTTATCACCTGCCTGGGCATGACGCTGTCCAGCCACGCGGCAAGTGACATACCCCGCATGCCGTCCGGCAAACCGGACTTCAACGGCGTCTGGGCCCGTCCATATGTGCCCAACATGCTGGCAGCAGGCAACGGCCGCAACCAGATCGGTCCCGGTGAGGAGCCGTTCACCGAAGCCGGGCGGGCGAACTACGAAAACTACAATCCCACCGATGGCGATTACACCGGCTCCTGCCTGCCCTTTGGCCTGCTGCGCGCCATGAACTCGCCCGACCCAATCCAGTTCATGCAGACTGACACCCACTTTGCCTACCTCTATGAACAGAACACCTGGTTCAAGGTGGTGAACCTCGACGGGCAGGATCGCTCGGCCCGCCTGCCGGCGGCCTGGTACGGTCACTCCGTAGCCAACTGGGACGGCGACACCCTCGTCATCACCACCAGCAAGTTCAACGGCAAAACCCGCCTGGATACCATCGGCCATCCGCACAGTGACCAGATGACCGTCACAGAGCGACTCTCACTGCGTGATGCCGACACACTCGAGTACGAGGTCACCATCGACGACCCGATCTACTACACCCGCCCCTGGAGCAACCAGCGCGTGTTCACCCGCCAGACCGATTTCGAGCTCATCGAGTATTCCTGCATGGAAAACAACAAGAGCCTATGGGAAGGTCGCGTGGTGCCGCCGGACTATGACAACTGGCACACGTACGACACAGAATGAAGAGTTGCTGAATAACGTTTAAGGCAAGCGCAAGTTGACCGGAAAATTGATGTCGGTCGCTATAGCGCCAAAGCGCCGTTTGCCGACATTCCCGGGCAACGAACAGGGTTCAGTTTTCGAGACATTTAACAAGATCGGCAAACGGCTAGTGCCCTATGCCGACCTGCAGTGTCTGAAAAAAACCATTAGTGGCGGTCGAGAAAATCGAAAATTTCCGCGGCGTAATCCAGGTACGCCGTCAGGTGCTGACCACCGGGTACATCGTGGTACTGCGCCTCCACCCCGCTGGCCTGGAGGGCATCGCGTAACTGCAACTGGGTCTGCCGTGAATACGCGGTGTCTTCACTGCCCTGCAGCAACATGACACCCACCTTGCCCGCCAACCTGTCCATCGGGTAGTTCTCTGTCACAATAGCGCCGGCACTGACCACGACGGCGCTGATGGCATCCGGGTACTCGGCAGCAAAATGAAAGGCGGCTGATCCGGATGGATTCTGGCCGTGAATGAATATGCGTGAAGTATCGGCGTTGTATTCCGAGGCCACCAGGTGCAGCACATTGATCACGTCCTGGTGGGCACGCTGGTCCTCCTCATCCGTCCAGCCGGCACCAGGCTCTGAAGGCCCGTTGGCCCGGTCCGCCGGGTAAGGACTGCCATAATAAGGTTGCGCAAGACCGCGATAACCCAGCGGCGAAATCACGATATAACCACGCTGACGTGCCTCCACCACCAGGTCGTTGTTGTTGCGGTGATTGTTATTGATGCTGAAGCCGGCGCGCAGGGTCACGAGAATCGGCAGCGACTGTTCCGGGGTCCAGGTTTCCGGCACGAATAACCGGTAGGGAATGGATTCACCGGTGCCGGGAAAATCATAGGCACGATACTGCTCCCCGGTGTGGCGGTACAAAGGCAGATCGGGATTGGGCGCAAGGGAATCCGCAACAGACATGCCGGGCAGGCTGACGGTTTGTGCCAGCAAGGTTTGCCAGGCGAAAAGCCCGATGAGCACTGCCGTAAATCGAGCCATGTGGATCCTGACAGACATGATCACTCCCTAACTTGTTTAATATTTGTTTTTATTGTGTCTGGTGCTTGTCAGCATAGGAGGCAGTCCACTTGCCGACACCGGTAGCATCCCTAGTCGTCCAGAAAACGTGTCGCCGCCTCGGCATCACAGCTTTCAGTGGAATGCGGCATGCCGGGACGATAGACCCAGCTGCTTTCCCAGTTCACCGGCTCTGCCAGGTATTGCGAGTCTGAAATAGTGCCGGAATACAGCATCTGCCTGCCATCAGCGCTGAGTTCAAAACGCTCGGTCAGTATTTTTTCCTCGCTGCTGGGCAGGCTCATGGTCAGGCCCATCGGATGCTGTTCAAAATTGGTGGATTCCACCACCAGGACATCGTCCTCCCAGTGGCCGATGGAATGCCCGAGCAGGAATTTTTCACTGCCAGCGGGATGCTCACGGCCATCCAGCCAGATAGTCCGCACAGAATCCAGCCAGTCCACATCCATGACCACGCGATCATCAAAGACCTCGACGCCGATAGCCACCGGGTACACCATCAGGCCCGGGGTGCCGATGGGAATGCAGTCTTTGTGTGTCGTATCCGTGGAGACAAACGAATCCACCTCGGCCTGCCCTGCCGGCGTCAATGGCCAGCTGTTGGCCCCGCCCAGGTAACCAAAAAAAGACGTACGTGGCGGAAACCAGGTCCCTGCCAGGCTGTCTGCCACGGCATCGCCGAAATCATCGACGCTGCGCGAGGAAATATTGAGGGGAAAATAGGTGCCATCCTGCTTGTAGAGTTCCCTGCCCAGCAGCAGGGTGTCGGGATACCGGCGGCTCGGGTTGCCGATGACAGTGACCACGTCACCTTCACCCAGATCGTCACGGCTGAAGCCCAGAGGCGCAATAACCGAAGCCGCACCGGCTTCCACTTCCACCTCCCGCTGGATGCCATCGCCATTGTTGACGGTCACCGTCATGTAGACATGGGGATTACGATAGCTGTACTCGGTAATCGTGCCCATTACTTCGACAGTGTCATTGGTATTGAAAGCGGCGGCACTGTGATGCGCCTGAACCGGCATGGCCATAAAAGTCAGATACAGGGAAGATAGCGCAAACGGCAGGACTGCACGGGAACTACGACCGCTCATGACTAGTACTCCAAAAACAACAGTCCCTGGATTCTAGCAGACTCGACACGCCGGGACAGACCAACCGGGTCAGATGGCTTATATTGTTTCACTATGGGCCATCTGCTAGGCTCATGGATCCTGCCGAAGTACCAGTATTTTAGGACAAAAACGCAACCAACAGGACATGTCATAAGGGGGACAGTCATATGGACAGTCGCATGTCAGGCGCCAGCATCTTTTCCGTATTTTCCGTATTTCCCGGCATTGCCGTGGCTACAATTTCACTCTTGCTTGCTGCCTGCAGTGACAGCGGCAATGACACCTCGGCATCGGCACCCATGCCGGCGGCTGCCACCGCAACAACCGCGGTCCAGGACAGCGCTATTGCCGGCACCGTGACCAGCGCGAACGGCCCGGAAGCCGGCGTCTGGGTCATAGCCGAAACCCACGACCTGGATACCCGTTTTGCCCGCATCGTGGTCACTGATGACCAGGGCCGGTATGTGCTGCCGGACATGCCGGACGCCAATTATGATGTCTGGGTGCGCGGCTATGGTCTCGTGGATTCGAACAAAGTCAGCGCGGCACCCGGTGCCAGTGTGGATCTGACTGCGGTGATTGCGCCCGATGCGGCCGCCGCCGCTGAATACTACCCGGCCGGCTACTGGCTTTCGTTACTGGAAGTGCCGGGCGCCGACATGTTTCCCGGCACCGGCCCGACAGGCAACGGCATCAGCCCGGCCATCGAACACCAGGCCGATTACCTGCGCCTGATCACTTCCGGCGGCTGCGTGGTGTGTCACCAGCTGGGCAACAAGGCCACGCGCGAGATACCGGCCATGTTCAACGGGTATGACAGCAGTGCCGCAGCCTGGAATCGCCGTATCCAGTCCGGTCAGGCCGGTGGCTTCATGACCCGCACCTGGACCGGCATGGGCCTGGACTTCACGTCACAAATGTTCGGTGACTGGACCGACCGTATTGCCGCCGGCGAACTGCCACCGGCACCGGCGCGCCCGCAGGGTGTTGAACGCAACGTCGTGATCACCCAGTGGGACTGGGCGGACCCGACCGCCTACCTGCATGACGTGGTGTCGACCGATCGCCGTGACCCGACCGTGAATGCCTACGGCAAACTTTACGGTGCCCTGGAAGAAAGCGCCGACTACCTGCCCGTGCTGGATCCGGTAAGTCACAGCATTGACCAGGTCGCCCTGGACATGATGGACCCGAATGCGGGCCCCGTACCGGGACCGAACGTGCAGCCATCGCCCAACTGGGGTGATGAGACGCCCTGGGATTCTGCGGCCAATGTCCACAACCCGATGATCGATGCCGATGGCCGGGTCTGGATTACCGCGCGTGTACGCAATCGCGACAACCCGGCTTTCTGCCGGGAAGGTTCCGATCACCCGTCAGCCCGGGCCTACCCGACGCTGGCAAATGGCCGGCAACTGGGTATGGTGGATCCCGAGACTGGTGAATATCACCACATCGATACCTGCTTCGGCACCCATCACCTGATGTTTGCCGAGGATGAGGACAATACCCTGTGGACCAGCGGCGGTGGCCAGGTCATCGGCTGGCTCAATACCCGTCAATACCTGGAAACCGGTGACTACGAAGCGGCGCAGGGCTGGACCCCTTTCATCCTGGACACCAATGGAAATGGCGTGCGCGATGACTATGTCGGCGCCAACGACACATCGGATGGCAGCAAGGACCTGCAGATTTTTCCGGGCTTTGGCTTCTATTCCGTTAATCCTGCGCCGGATGGCAGCATCTGGGGCACGATCCTGGGCTATCCCGGTGCCGTGGCCCGAGTAGTACCCGGCGACAATCCGTCAGAAACCGCCATCACCGAATATTATGAGCTGCCGGTGGATGAGAACGGTGATGCCATCGAAGGCTTTTCACCGCGTGGTGGTGATGTCGATCGCAATGGTGTCATGTGGGTGGCGCTGGCCAGTGGTCATATGGCCAGCTTCGACCGGCGCCTGTGCCAGGGCCCGCTGAACGGACCCGAGGCCACCGGCCAGCATTGTCCCGAAGGCTGGACCTTTTATACCGAGCCGCTGCCCCAGTTCAAGAACCTCGACCGTCCCGGTTCCTCGGAAGGTTCCTATTTTACCTGGGTAGACCAGCACAACACGCTGGGGCTGGGTGAAAATACGCCGATCAATACCGGCAACCAGAGTGGCGCACTGCTGGCCCTCGATGACGGCGAATGGGTGCGGATGCGCGTGCCCTATCCCCTGGGTTTCTACACCAAGTGGATGGATGGCCGCATCGATGATCCGGACGCGGGCTGGAAAGGACGTGGCGTATGGGCCACCTTCAGCGGCCGTGCGCCCTTCCACATGGAAACCGGCAAGGGCACAACATCCATTGTCTACCATTTCCAGGTGCGCCCTGACCCGTTGACGCATTAACAACCGCCCATTAAAAACCCGCTGCAAGGCGGGTTTTTTAATGAACTCCAGTTATGGGACTCCTGTTATGGGAGTCCTTTATTCCCTGAAACGGAAATTATTGCTCAGCGGGGTGGCTCAAGCCACTTTGGATCAACTGCCACCGGAGCAGACAGGGTATTGAGAAAGGCTTCCAGCTGCCGCCTTTCAAACGGCAGCAGGCCGAGCGGGTTCTCGGCTTCGTTATGGCCAATCATGGCCAGGGGCGCATCGTTGTAGTGAATGATCGTGTCTTCCAGCGTCGCAATCTGTCCCTTGTGCATGTAGGGCGCCGTGCCGGCCAGGTTGCGCAGCGATGGTGTCTTCAGGGCACCGATCAGCTCTGCGCCTTCCCGGGCATAGATCAGCTCCTGGCATTGGCCCGGCCCGGCATCACTGTACGGCCCCAGGCAAGTGAACGATTGCTGACGCACTTCACGCACGCCATCGACCCGGCCACGATCCGGCAGGTCGCCAGGATAAGAGAGCACGCCGGTGTTATGGAATTCAAAATTGGTGAACAGCGGGCCATTGTGGCATTCCATGCAGCGCGCCTTGTCCATGTAAAGACGCAGCCCCTTGATCTCATCATTGGTCAGAATCGCATCGGGCTCGTCACCATCAAGCACGGCTTCGGCGTAGGCATCGAAACGTGCAGGCCCCGGCAGCAGCAGGGCTTCATAGGCAGCAATGGTCTTACCGATATTGGCAAAGGTCTGGTTGACCAGTTCCCTGTCCTGTGTCGCCATGCCCTGCCATGCCTGGTCCCAGGCTGGCTGCAGCTGCGGGCCGGCATGCTCGGGAAAGCGCCCGGTATCGGAAAAGTCCGGCAGCTCGCCAAACAGGGTCTTGTAGACCGGGGCGTAATCAGGATCGGTGGTGACCAAGCGGGCAATATGCATGCGGTTGCCGCCCTGTTCCTCGGGATCTTCCAGTGGCGACAACGCCTGTGACCAGAGACTGTCCCGGCGTCCGTCCCAGTACAACCAGGGACTGTATATCAGGCCCACAATGCTGGGAGTATTGCGTCTGGACTCACCGATAGCACGTGCCTTGTCCAGGCCATCGGTAAAACGTTTGTCCGGCTGGTGGCAGGACGCGCAGGCAACTTCACCGTTGGCGCTCAGGCGCGCATCAAAAAACAGTGCATGACCAAGTTCGGCGGCAACCGGATTGGCAGCGACATGGTTGGACGGGTTGTACGGTGGCTCAGGCAGGCTGCCCAGCCACAGGGAACGCATCAAATCCTTTTCGTCCGCTGTCCACGGGCCCGGTGGCCGGAACACCATGCCCCCCCAGACCGCCACCGCCGCCAGCACGATCAGGCCTGTTACCAGGATTGGTCGGGACAGCCCTTGCTGATGTCGCATGCTCAGGTTCATAACTCCAGCGCGATAATGACCTTGTCCTTGACGCCGCCAGCGCTGATCGACAACTCCAGTTCCCAGTAGCCCATCATGTGGAAGCGCAACCCTTCCAGCAGGTAATCACCACCGCCCTGCTCGGTAAATCCAGGTGCTGTCGCCAGACCATGATTATGCTCAGGCATGCCACCGGCAATGACCAGTTCAGCGCCGGTCACGGCCTGACCGTCTGCCGTTTCAACATGCAGCACCCAGCTGTGAATCTGGTTGATGGCAATGGGGGACAACTGGCTCTTGTAACTGACCTCGAAATGGCCATTGGCCGATGTCAGCTCAACTGCTCCTGGCTGGGCTGTTACCTCGGCGATGCTCGCTAGGGCCAGTGCAAGTATGGAAAATACAGCTGTGATGTATGGTTTCACGTCATGCTTCCTTGATCGGTTGATTTGATTTCGGCACCAGGCGCCTGCCACGCCGGCGATCCCGGTTCATCCACCAGTAGCCACCCTGTACCAGTAAAAACAGTACGATGAACAACGGCAGGTATCCGTAGCCGATGTAGCCCACTTCAAAGGGAAATACGGCGGTATAAAGCTGATTGGTTTGCGGGTGGCGTGCGGTCACGATTCCCAGGTAGTTACCGGCTTCATCAAAATCATGATTGATGGTGTAGATATCAGGCTGTTTACCCGGTGCCCGATAGAGCACCGTGGCCGCCTCGATTTCAGCTGCCGACAGGGCCTCGACATCCTGCAGTTGCGCGAAACGTCCCAGGCCGGTGACATCGCGGATGACCCGGAAATCCACCGGTACCTGACCGAGATCGCCGTAGGTATATTCCATGACAAAAATGGTTTCACCGCGGTCAGGCAAATCCTCGCAGTAGTCCTGGTGCTCGCGGGTCCGCGGCTGGTAGATCTTGAAGTGGGCACTGTAAAAGCCGATCTTGATCACACAGAGATCGCCTTCCGGGGTCACGCTACCATGTGCCCACCCCTGCGAGGGCAGGCAGATGAATATCATGAGCAGGACCAGGCCACGAACTAACATGCCAACGTTGATATCTTCAGGGATAAGGGACAAGGGGCAAGGCACAAGGGGAATCACAGGGGCGGATTGTACACTGATCGAAAAGGGGCTTGTAGTGACGTTCCTGACACGGGTTTTTACGTGTCGAGCGCAGTACCGGATTGTTCGCGGCTGAATCCACCCCCACGCCGCCCAGCCTTTTTTTGCCGCCTGATCACGATCCAGGCAACTAACGCCATCCCCTGTGCCTTGTTCCAGACCTTTTGTTCCTGGCCTTTTGTTCCTGGCCTTTTTACTGACCTTGTCGGCAAATGGCGCTGCGGGCCCATGCCGACCTACGCTGACTTCGATTTCAGCGGCAAGTACACATCGGTGATCATGGCATGTTCCGGTACGTTCGGGCCGACATTGACGTAATGGAAGAAGATCGGGAAGTCGCCAAGCGCTTCACCACTCGCGGGCAGCCATTCGTACACGAGATATTCCGCCGCACTGACATGGTCGCGCGAGCCCTTGTGCCTGGCCACGGCACAGCGACAGGCCGGGATGATCTTGTTGATGACGCCCTGGGGATTCTGGGGTACCTCGTGCTCGACTGACACGCAGATGTCGAGACGGAAATCCTCGGGAATGGTGTTGGCCGGATCGGTGTAGTGAATGCCGTAGGTGTTGCCCTGTTCAGGGCCGATACGGTTGGCCTGACGCCACTCGATGAATTTCATGGTGCTTTGGTAGGTCTGGCTTTCGGGGCCGTGATGCTCGAGTGCGGCGACCCGGGTCTCCGGAAAATTGACGATATGAACTGGCATGGTGTGTTGCTCCCTCGTGAATGGGGTTGGTTGACGTTACGGGTGATGGACTGGCCACCACCTTTCCCAGTCAGGCTGGTGCCGGGACAAAGATGGTGCCTGTCCGTATACCCGCCTGAAAGCACGCGTGAATGACTCCGGACACTCGAAACCGGCTTCTAGGGCAATGTCGGTGATCTGCCGCTGGCGATTGAACACCAGTTGCAGTGAGGCACGCTTTAGCCTGGCCAGTCGGATAAAAAGCCCGACCGTCATGCCCGTCACCTGCCTGAAAAGGCGGTGGAAGTGAAAGCACGACAGCCCACTCAGGGCGGCAAGCCTGTCCATAGCCAGGGCTTCATCCAGGTTGGCCATAATATAAGCAGTGACACAGTTAATCCGGCTGTCCCCGAATTGGCTTGCAGGCGTGCTTTCTGTGGTCATCGATGCCCTTTTGATTCCAGTTGCTCCTGTGCTGGTCATTACGCGAGGCATGCCGTGTGCCCAAGCTCGAACTGCTTTGCCTGACCATGGTTGCGGTTTCCACAAAAAATGCAAAATCCGATTGAGCGGTTTACAATCGCGCTCCGTAAAAGAAACGCAAGAAAAACTCCTTGAGAACACCATGACCAGATTCACCGGGATGTTGCTGATCGGATTCGCGATTTTGCTCTACCTGCTCAGCGCTGTCACATTCGTCGATTATCTGTATTCGCTGACTATCCGCGATACCGTGACTGCCGTTGAGAACGCGTTTGGCACGCTCGTGATCTTGATTTTCATGCTGGTCATGGCCAAATTCAGCCGGGCCAAGGGAAAATCCCTGATGTTCGCAGACCAGGGGAGTCATAAGAACAATCCGGTAAGCGGTGAAGCCACCGATCCGGCGTTTGATCCAGGTCAATCAGCCGCGAGTGAAGAGGCTGAAAAGTAACGAAAAACGGGCTTGTATCTCCCGAAATATCTTGCCCTGAGTGGGGTGATGTTTTACCATTATGCCCGTGTTGTGAGCCGGCTAGTTCGTGTCGGCCAAGGATCTGGGAAGAACCCAAGCACTGATTTTTTTTACTCACTAAATCAATTGCTTGGGATCAACAAAGACCTGCCGCTCAAAAAGGACAAGACGGCCGGTCAGCCGATAGCGCATAGACCGCCGGCAGCAAGACAGATCACCAGATTGAGTTGACATAAAGCAGTAGCTTGAGAACGATGCAAAAAGCAGGAAACAGGACAGGTCAGACTGGTCACCGATTTTCCCACTCTCAATCCCTCTGCCACTCCTTCTGCGTAGTTGACACTGTCCCCTCACTCGACACCCCAGTTTCCGGATTGCTGATTTCCCGTCCCGGCCGTTTGCTGGTTATGAGGCCAGCAATCCACCAGCGTTGCGTTCGGTAATTGGCCCGGGCAGCAGGAAAAATTTAGCTATACGTTCAACGAGATTCATAAAACTGTAAATACTGCTCGGGTGACTGAAGTCGGTCAGGCAGATGTAACTTAAGGACTGGAAATCTATGGCATTCGTCGTCGCGATTATCTTTCTGATCATCATTTCAATCATTTTCCATTTCTGGAGTCCCTGGTGGCTAACAGAGATTGCCTCCAACTGGGGCTCTATCGACAACACCATCTACATCACCATGTGGGTGGCAGGATTCGTATTTATTGCGGTGAACGCCTTCCTGGCCTACGCCGTTTACAAGTATCGCTACGACAAGAACCGTCGCGCCAAATACGAGCCGGAAAACCACAAGCTGGAAATGTGGCTGACCAGCCTCACAGCCCTTGGCGTCGCTGCCATGCTGACACCAGGCCTGTTCGTGTGGGCCAATTTCGTACAAGTCCCTGAAAATGCTCATGAAGTTGAAGTTGTCGGTCAGCAGTGGCAGTGGAGTTTCCGTTACCCGGGTGCCGACGGCATCATGGGCACTGCCGGTACCGAACATGTCACCCCAAACAACCCGCTGGGGGTGAATCCTGAAGATCCGTACGGCCAGGACGACATCATTGTCCAAACCAAGGAAATGCACTTGCCGCTGGGAGAGCCGGTCCACCTGTTGCTGCGTTCAAAGGATGTGCTGCACGACTACACAGTAGCCCAGTTCCGCGTGAAAATGGACATGGTGCCAGGTAGCGTGACCTACATGTGGCTGGAACCGACCCGCGAAGGTCGTTTTGATATTTTGTGTGAAGAGCACTGTGGCCTGGGCCACTTTGTCATGCGCGGTACCGTGGTTGTCGAGCCACGTGAAGATTACGACGCCTGGCTAGCCACCCAGAAGACGTTTGCTGAAACCCAGGTCGCTGCTGCCGGCAATGCCACAGCAGGCCAGGCCAGCTACGCTGTCTGTTCCGCCTGTCACGGCGCCAACGGCGAAGGCAATGTGGCCCTGAACGCGCCGAAACTGGCCGGTCAGGAAGGCTGGTACATCCGTCAACAGATCGAGTACTACAAGACTGGCGTGCGCGGCACCAATCCGGATGACACCTACGGCATGCAGATGGCCCCGATGGCTGCCACCCTGGCCACTGACCAGATCCTGAATAACGTCATTGCCTACATAGACACACTGCCCGACAACCCGGCTCCTGAAACCATCACCGGCGACCTGGCCAACGGCTACGACCTGTACCAGGGCAAATGCTCGGTATGTCACGGTCGTGAGGGTGAAGGTAGCTGGGGCACACATGCTCCCCGTCTGGCCGGCATGACGGACTGGTACCTGAAGCGTCAGCTGCAGTACTTCAAGGACGGCACCCGAGGCAACCACCCGGAAGATCAGCTGGGTTACCAGATGACTCACATGGTCAGTGCGCTTGCGGATGAGGAAGCCATCGATGACGTCGTGGCTTACATCAACACCCTGCCTTAATCCGGTCAGCGCATTAATAGCGAATATTCATCAACAGAATTTGATATCAAGTCACCGGTACCAAGACAAACCGGTAGAAACGAGGAGACAGTAATGGCTTATGTACCTATAGCGGATCAGAAGGAAGAGATGCATGATCATCCGCACACCTTTATCAGCAAATACGTCTGGAGCCAGGACCATAAAGTAATCGCCATCCAGTACGGTTCGACGGCGATTGCCGTGGGCCTGGTGGGTCTGGCACTGTCAGTCCTGATGCGACTGCAGCTGGGTTATCCGGACTCCTTCGCCATGATCGATCCGGCGGATTATTACCAGTTCGTGACCATGCACGGCATGATCATGGTGGTCTACCTGCTCACGGCCCTTTTTCTTGGAGGCTTTGGCAACTACCTGATTCCACTGCAATTAGGTGCGCGCGACATGGTATTCCCGTTCCTGAACATGCTCAGCTACTGGTTCTTCCTGCTGTCCTGCATCATCCTGATGGCCAGTTTCTTTGTACCAGGCGGCCCCACCGGCGCTGGCTGGACCCTGTATCCGCCACAAGCGATTACTAAAGGTACCCCGGGTTCTGACATGGGGATCGTGCTGATGCTGGCTTCCCTGGCGGTATTCATCGTGGCCTTCACCATGGGCGGCCTGAACTATGTCACCACCATTCTGCAGGCCCGTACCCGCGGTATGACCCTGATGCGTATGCCGCTGTCCATCTGGGGCATCTTCGTGGCCACCGTGCTCGGCCTGTTTGCCTTCCCGGCCTTGTTTGTAGCCGCAATCATGATGTTCTTTGACAAGATGGTCGGTACCAGCTTTTTCCTGCCGGCCATGGTAGCCCTGGGTGAAACCCTGGAACACGATGGCGGCAGTCCGGTTCTGTTCCAGCACCTGTTCTGGTTCTTTGGTCATCCGGAAGTGTACATCGTCGCCCTGCCCGCTTTCGGTCTGGTCTCTGACGTCCTGAGCTGTCATGCCCGCAAGAACATCTTTGGTTACCGCATGATGGTATGGGCGATCATTGCCATTGGTGGTCTGAGCTTCATCGTCTGGGCTCACCACATGTATGTCTCTGGCATGAACCCCTACTTCGGTTTCTTCTTCGCCTTCACCACCCTCATCATTGCGGTGCCGACGGCGATCAAGGTTTACAACTGGGTACTGACCCTTTGGCAAGGTAACATTCGCCTGACCGTCCCCATGCTGTTTGCCTGCGGCTTCATCTTCACGTTCGTGCACGGCGGCTTGACCGGTATATTCCTGGGTAACGTGACCGTCGACCTGCCGCTGTCAGACACCTACTTCGTGATTGCCCACTTCCACATGGTGATGGGTGTCTCACCGGTACTGGTCCTGTATGCCGCGATTTACCACTGGTTCCCGAAAGCCTCGGGCAAGATGTTCAACGTCACCCTGGGCAAGATCCACTTCTGGGCCACGTTTTTCGGTACCTATGCCATCTACCTGCCGATGCACTACCTCGGTCTGATGGGCGTACCGCGTCGTTACTACGCCATGGGCACCACAGACTTCGTGCCTGATTCTGCCCAGGCCCTGAATGCCAACATCACCCTGGCAGCTATCTGGGTTGCCGCGTTCCAGGTCGTGTTCATCGTCAACATCGTCTGGAGCCTGTGGAAAGGCAAGAAATCCGACCCGAATCCCTGGGAAGCCACTTCCCTGGAATGGTTCACCCACGAACATCCGCCGGGACACGGCAACTGGGGTCCGGAACTGCCAACCGTTTATCGTTGGGCCTATGAATACAGCGTACCGGGCGCAAAATCAGACTTCGTACCGCAGAACATGCCACCAGAAGAAGTCGAGATGGAAGACCCGAACGCGAAATACGTAGGCCACGACCTCTAAGGGATTGTTAAAACCATGAGCCTGCTCAAAAGTATTTTCGACAAGCCCTGGGATTACCAGGGCGAAGATCCCGGTCTGAAAGGCAGGGAACTGGGTGAGGGACTGCATCCGAAACGGATCGCCCTGCGCATGTTCCTAGCGGTGGTCTTCGTGTTGTTCATGCTGTTCATCGTCGCCTACTTCATCCGTATGGATCTGGATGACTGGCGCCCGATGCCAGAGCCCGGCCTGCTTTGGGTCAATACGGTGATGCTGTTCCTGTGCAGCGCCGCCATGCAGTGGACCCGCGGTGCGGCCAAGCGCAGCATGACGAAACAGGTTAAATGGGGCATGCTCGCCTCCGGCGCTCTTACCCTGGCCTTCATCTTCGGCCAGGTCAGCGCATGGGAAGAGCTGAACAATGCCGGCTTCTACTTGAACAGCAACCCGGCCAACTCCTTTTTCTATCTCCTCACCGGCCTGCATGGATTGCATATCCTGGGCGGCCTGTGGGTGTGGACCCGTTCGACCTTCAAGGTGTGGTCCGGGATAGAAATCAAGGCCGTCAGGCTGAGCGTGGAACTGTGTGCCGTGTACTGGCACTTCCTGCTGCTGGTCTGGCTAGTGGTTTTTGCCCTGCTTTCGTATACATAAAACTTATAACTGATATTACTCTCTTGAAACTTAGGATGCCTTTATGAGTGGAGAATCTTTGACACTGTCACAGCATGGCCAGACCGTCGTAGAGGACTGGTCAGCCGACAAGCAAGCCTACCACGTGCCCTGGGGCAAGGTGATGATGTGGTTATTCCTGGTATCGGATACTTTCATCTTCAGCTGCTTCCTCATCGGGTACATGAATGTGCGTCGGACCACCACCGAGCCGTGGCCATACCCCAGTGAAGTCTTCTCCCTGGAACTGTTTGGCACCAACGTCCCGCTGATCCTGATTGCGATCATGACCTTCATCCTGATCACCAGCTCAGGCACCATGGCCCTGGCCGTACGCGCTGCCCAGCACAAGGACAAGCAGGGCGTGTTCAAGTTAATGCTTATTACCGGTCTGTTCGGCCTGAGCTTTGTGGGCATGCAGGCATTCGAGTGGTCCAAGCTGATTTCTGAAGGTGTCCGTCCCTGGGGCAACCCGTGGGGTGCGCCGCAGTTCGGCTCTGTCTTCTTCATGGTCACCGGTTTCCACGGCCTGCACGTATCGTGCGGCGTGATCTACCTGCTGATCGTGGCGACCAAGGTTCTCAAAGGCCACTATGACAAGAGCGGCGACTACTCCATCGTGGAGGTTGCCGGCCTGTACTGGCACTTTGTTGACCTGGTCTGGGTATTCATATTCGCATTTTTCTATCTCTGGTAAGTCAGTAGAAGCACGAGGTTTATACACTATGGAAAACGTTTCAACTCACGACAATGCCCAGGCAGGCGGCGAACAGGAACATCCGATCGGCATCTACCTGAAGGTGTGGATCCTGCTGTTCGTTCTCAGCTTCTTTTCTTACCTGGTTGACTACTTCGACTTCCAGGGCATGCTGCGCTGGACCCTGATCATCATTTTCATGCTCCTGAAGGCCGGCTTCATCATTGCGGTGTTCATGCATGTCATGTGGGAGCGTATGGCGCTGATCACGACGATCCTGGTGCCTCCCCTGCTGCTGGTCTTCTTCATCGGCTTCATGATCTCCGAAGGCTTCTATGTCTTCGGCACCCGTGTCGACTACATGGGCCACCCGGCACAGGCCGAGCGTGTTCATGTAGAACACGGCGAGAGCCATGACAGCGAAATGAGCGCCGAGCACTGAGCAGCCCATTCCATTCACTGACTGAAATAAGATTATGTTAAGCGACCAAGAAAAACTTGAGCAGTACGAAGAAGGCAGCGACAGCGATGCGGATGCCTTTGCCATCATCATGGTGGTAGTGATCATTGGCCTGACGTTTGTCCATTACATCAACGGCTGATCACCCCCGCCTGCTCCAGGCAAACAATAAAAGGCCGGCATTCATGCCGGCCTTTTTGTTTCCGGTCCGTTAATTTTTTTTACAGCCTGTGCAGCCCCCCACACCATCCTGTTGATTCAGATCAATGCCCCTGTAACTCGGTGTTTCTATACTGGCAACACATCAAAAAACACACAGAAGAAACAGGCATGATCTTTTTAATTTGCGGTGCAATGGCCGTTGTCTCAGTTGGCGGCATTATCATTATCCTGGCAGGCATCGCTTCGCACAAAGTAGCGGTCTGATCAGACACCAGATAACCGACTCTCACTCTCACGGCCGCATTCGGGTCTAATGACCTGAATCGCAGCCGGCTCTCTTTTGGGGCGCTGGATTTTCCGGCGTCATGCATGAATCCGGTTTCGCACTTGTGGCATAATAGCGGGCCTCATTCACTGCCCCTGACTGTCCGAAATGATTCGCAAGACCTTCACTTTTGGCGAGCTGGAAATCCGGTTCAACCTGATCGTGGCGTTATGCGTCCTGGCCGCTTTTGGTGGCCTGGTTCGACTCGGCGTCTGGCAGATGGGCCGGGCACAGGAAAAAATCGCCCTGCAGGAATCCTATGACGAGATGGGTGCGGACTATGCGCTCCCCATTGAAGAAGTCGCCATGTCCGGTCTGGAAAACGATGCCCTGACCATCCAGAACCTGCACGTCTCCCTCACCGGCCGGTTCCGCAACGACAAAACCCTGTTCATGATTTATCAGACCTATGAAGACACACTGGGGTATGAAGTCGTGACCCCGTTCCAGCTGAATTCGTCAGAAAAGGTCGTGTTTGTCAGTCGCGGGTGGGTGTATGCCAGAACCTATGAAGAATTGCTGGCCAAGGTAGACCCTGTTGAGGGCGACATGACCATCGAAGGGCAGTTGTATGTACCCACACAGAAACAGGCCGACCGCACTAACGACATCGACCTGTCCAACACCCGGTGGCCGCTGGAAATCCGCTTCCTGAATACCCTGGAACTGGCCCCGCTGTTTGAGGAAAGCATCTTCCCCTATGAAGTTCGCCTTGATGAAGACCAGCCTGGTCTGTTCATCAGGCACTGGCCCACGGTCTATGTGGATACGGGTCGTAACTTCTCCTATGCGCTGCAATGGTTTGCCATGTCCATTGCCCTGCTTATCGTGACCTTTGTCCTGAGCAGCAATATTCTGCAGATCATGCAGAAACGCGCCAAACCGCTTTAACCCTGCACTAATTTTCCTGATCACCCGGCCCCAGATAGGGCATGCCGCCATGGCCTGTCATATTGTGAACGGCCAGGCCCATTGCTATGCTTTCACGTGCGCTTCTGGCGGCCCGCCATTAGCCAGCTTATCTGATAGCTGTCTTTAACAAGGGAAATCTCATGTACCGTATCCTGATCGTCCTGACATCACTTTTTTTTTCGACCAGTCTCTTTGCCCAAAGCATTGAGAGTCAAATTCGCGAAGCCATGGCCAGCGATATCCGTACAGAGGCCGACAAGGCCCGTGACCAGTACCGTAAACCGGCAGAAGTGCTGGCCTTTTTTGGCCTTGAAGCAGACATGCGGGTCATTGAGATATGGCCCTTTGGTGGCTGGTACTCCAAGATTCTCGGCCCCGTTCTGCGTGAGGAAGGCAAGCTCTACACCACCCAGCCCGACCTGGGCTCCTACAGTGATGCCCTGGAACCCACACTGGCCCTGCCAGGCATGGATCGCGTCGAGAAGCTCGACTACAACGGCCGTGCCAAAACCAGCGACCGCGACATGTGGATCGGTCCCGGTGGTGACTGGAATGTCGCACCGGTGGACATGGTGCTGACCTTCCAGAATTACCACAACATGACCTACGACGATCGCATGAACCTAAACAGCACCATTTTCAATGCTATGAAGCCCGGCGGCATTTATGGCATCGTCGACCACACCCGTCGCCACAACCAGGCTACTGCACGCTTCAACGGTCGCCGCGTGGACCCGGTACTGGTCGTCAAAGAAGTTCAGGAGTCCGGATTTGTCTTTGAGGATTACAGCGACCTGCTGGCCATGCCCGATGACGAACTGAGCCTGGAAGTTGGCCAGCCGGAAGTCAGCGGCAAGTCCGACCGCTTCGTTTTGCGCTTCAGAAAACCAGAATAAGGTTCTGAAACAATGCATTCGCGGCTAAAGCCGCTCCTGCGACACGGGTATCTGCGCAGCAGCGGCTTTAGCCGCGGATAATTTCTACACCAACCATCGTAAAAACGTTGCCCCAAATCCCCGGGCCATGCCAGGTCTCACAGCTGCTGCCTCACCATCCCTGCATTGACTCACACCGCCCTGCGGGGGACTGGAACAATGTATCCGGTAATCCTTAAATATTCGTGTTCCAGCCATTCATTGTCCTGGGAATACGACTGAGTAGTGACAATTCAAACACGGCGGGTTTTGGCGTCAGGGAAGCCAGTCTGATCCTGGCGGGAGTTCTAGTGCTTTTGTTGTCGGTATTCCTTGAAGAATACACTGTAACTCTGGTGGCAGTTGGCGGCGGCCTGGGAACAGATGCCGGCCTTATTCCTGCAGGTCAGCAAATGGCCCTGACGCATGCACGACCCGGCCATTGACCATGGTCAGCAGGGAGCGCAATGATTTAAGGGTTTCGTCGTCCACCTCGAGATAAGGTTGATCGAGTACCACCACGTCGGCCAGCTTGCCGACCTCCAGGCTTCCCAACGTGTCTTCCTCGCCAAGAAACCAGGCATTGTCACGGGTATAAAGCCGCAGTGCCTCGAGCCGACTGATTTGTTCGCCGGGCAGGATAATCTCACCCCCGGCATGCTTGCCCGTCGTCATGAAGTACAAGGCCAGCCACGGATTCAGGGGCCCTACTACACCGGAGTCGGTGCCTGCGCCCATGCGTATACCGCTCTGAAGCAGGGAACGGAAAGGTGGCCCGGGATTCCATCCGGTGGAGCCGTTGCGCAAGTAATCATGGTCCTGCACCCGCACCTGGACACCAATGGCTTTCAGGCGCGCGATCTGGTCGGGGGTAATTTCAAAAATATGCTCAAGGGTCCAGCGCAGGCGCTCAATCGGCACAATAGCGGCAACCCGTTCCATAATCGTCAGGTAGCGTTCAATTTCCGCCTCCCTGATGGTGTGCTGTGACAATGGCCATCCTGCCCTCGCCACGTTCATGTAAGCCTGAAACACTTCCTCGTCGCTGGCATCATCCGCAATGACCCGCTCACCGACACCGACGGCTTTGTAAAAACCGTCTCCCATGCCATAGGTGGCATTCAGGACCCTGGCACTGACAGAGCGCAGATCATCCTGCTCGCGAATGTCCCGGTGGTCATACTGCAAACGCAGTCTGAGGGGTAGCTCGCCCTTTTGCCAGAGCGTGTCGAGAATGCGAAAGTTAGGGCGATCGTCAATATCCAGATGCGCGCCCAGAAAGTCACAGCAGCCCTGGTCAACCACCGCCGTCAGGCCAAGACTGGTCGCGTAATCCATGTATTCGCGGAAGCGATGCAACATTCGGTCATCTGAACGGGTGCGCAGGATGTAGGTCAATCCCCCGTCTGCTGCTGCAGAAATGCCGGCGTCAGAAACGGGTATCCCGCGCTCGATCAACACGCGCCTGCCCATGGCATTGACAGTGCCGTCAGCCAGGTAGCCACGCTGCACCCAGACCGGATTATCGGGAACCGCTGCGCTCAGTTCTGCACTGGTGGGTAACCGCTGCTCGGCAAACTGGAGGGGCGTGAGCCCGCCAACGGCAACAATCCACTCCCCTGGCTCGGCCCGGCTGGCGGCCTCGGCCAGGGCGGCCTGGTATTCGGCAATCGTGGCAGCCAGTTCCTGGCCATGGATAAAAGGACCTGGCGCCTGCGCCGTACGAATGAAATGGGTATGGGAGTCGATCAGCCCGGGGATTGCCGTGCGGCCCTCCAGGTCAATGACCCTGGTACATGTACCGGCGACAACAGCCTCCCCCACCGCTATGATGTGCTCGCCTCGCACCTGAATGGCGTTCACCTCCTGGTTATCGCCCGCCATGGTAAGAATCCTGCCATTGGTGAAAAGCCAGTCCGGGTTTCCCACGCAGGTGTCGGATGCCAGCACGGACAGAGGAACAATCACACTGCCGCTTGCAAGCAGCGCCACGAGAACGCCTCCGGCGATAACACGCCAAAACCGCCATGTTGGTAATCGATCTGATGTCTTCATGCGAAGGCCTGCCTGGCTGGGGTAGAAGGAAACATACCGACCAGAATAATCAGGTCAGTGAAACACGTCCAGAAAGAACCGTAAAACAAGTGCATGCCCAGCTCTGTTTTTGTCAAAAAGCCTTGACGTATACTTGATTACAGGCGATTCATACACAGGTGCAAGCTTATTTCCTCTGATTCCAAACCTGCCCGTGCCGGTCATCACCAGGCCCTGCGACGCGAACTCGTTATTATCACCCTGTGCGGCCTGGTCTTCCTTGTCGCCATGGCGGCTTTGCTACTGGTGTTTGTCAGCACACCATTCAGCCTGCGGTGGTTGCCGGTTGCTCTGGTTTGCTGGGCAATCGTAGTCTGGCAATGCGCCAGGCGCCTGGATCGCAACTGCAGTGCGGACGGTGAGGTTCGCTATGCCACATTCGGCCTTGGTACCCAGGTCACCCTGCTGCGTGGCCTGTGCATCGCGGCCACAGCCGGCTTTCTGCCGACAGTCAGAATGACGGTAAACCCGCTCCTTTATTATGTGCCGGCAGTGCTCTACACTGTGGCCGCCTTCGGGGATGCCCTGGATGGCTATCTCGCCCGCCGCCAACAACACACCACGCTGCTGGGCCAGGAAATGGATACCGCGCTGGATGCCCTGGGCCTGGTGGTCGCGCCCCTGCTGGCCGTGCTCTATGGCAAGCTTTACACCAGCTACCTGCTGGTGAGTGTTGCCTACTATATCTTCATGGGGGGCCTTCACTGGCGACGTCGGCACGGATTGCCTGTCTATCCGCTGCCGCCCAGCCGGACACGCCGGCTTCTGGCCGGATTCCAGATGGGACTGGTTGCCACCGTGCTGTGGCCACCGCTCATCGCCGAGGTCACCCGTGTGGTGGGCTTCCTTTACATGCTGCCCCTGCTGACCGGTTTCGTGCGTGACTGGCTGTATGTCAGCGGGCGCCGTCAACCCGGGCCGGAGCCGCTGCCATGAGTATGCGGCAGCGATTCCTGGTACTGGCGTTATGGGGGCTTGCCCTGGCGCTGGTCGCCTGGACGCTGGGACAATTGCCCCTGGGAGAAATGCTTGTTCGGCTTGCGCAGCTGGACTGGCAAGATTACCTCTGGTGGAGCCTCACCAACGTGCTGATTCTGGCACTGGCGGTAAAACGCTGGCAGGTACTGGCTTTTGCGCTGCACGCAAACCTCGGCATGAGCTGGTTGTTTCGTCTGCGCCAGGCCGGCGGTGCCGTCAGTTTCATCACCCCTGGCCCGCAATTTGGCGGTGAACCCCTGCAGTTGTTCTGGCTGAACAGGCACGCCCGCCTGCCACTGCACCAGGCTATAGCCGTACTGGGCCTGGACCGGCTTCTGGAAACCGGCACCAATATTGCCGTGTTGCTGGCGGGCGTGCTGCTGATGGTCGGGACCGCGATCATGCCGGTAGCGCAGTGGTTGCAGGTTGCCGCTGTGCTCTTGCTAATCCTGGGTGCGCTCGTTACCACGACTCTGGTGATCATTCACCATCCGGGCTGGCTGGCTGAGCGTTTTCGCAGGATCGCCTCCCACTGGCAATCGGATAAACCTCCAGAAGGAAATACAGCTGGCTGGGAACAGCTGGCTGCCCTGCTCAGGCAGGCCGTGGTGCAGGAGCGGCCACGACTCTGGCTTGCGTCAGGACTGGCCATCGCTGGCTGGGGCTTGTTGCTGTTTGAACTGCTTTTGTTGCTGCGCTTTCTTGGCCTGTCGGTGACGGTAGCGGACCTCATCCTGATCATGCTGGGCATGCGCCTGGCCATGCTGCTGCCCGCACCGGGGGGTATTGGTACCGTGGAGGCCTCGCTGTTCTGGTCATTCAGTTTTCTGGGTCTGCCGCTATCCGCAGCGGCCGGTGTGATCGCTCTGACGCGCTTGCGCGACGTTGTCATTCTGCTCATCGGCCTGGGCTGCCTGGCTGGCTTGCAGAGGCCATTTGCCCGGCGCAACAAGACACCAGCGGCAAACGGCATTTGAAAACTGTTAACGATTGAGCGCTTGAATATGCGATGAATACCGCGTCAGAACGCCTGGCGGTAGGCGGCCCAGCAGCTGTCGTTTTCCCACAGCTTCACGGTCATCTCGCCACTGCCCGGCGGCGTGATCTCTGCCAACAGGCGCTCGGTCAAAATGCGGCTGAAATGCTCGAGGCTCGGGTTCAGCCCTTCGAACTCCGGCTTGTCATTGAGCATGCTGTCACGGAAGTAGCCCACGGCAGCATCCAGCGCCGCTTCTATATCAACTATGTCCACCAGGTAACCGTGCTGGTCGAGCGTAGCACTCTCAATGCGCAGTTCCAGCACGTAATGATGCGCATGGGGACTGTTTTCATCTCCCCAGTCTCCGCCAATGAGAAAATGGTTGGCAATAAAATCGCGGGTTACGGCAACGGTATACATAAGAACCTTCTGTCAGTCCGGGCAATCTGTGTAGTCGAACAACACCTGCATGACACCGGACGTTTCATCATGCAGTTGCTGGTAAAGAGACGCCGCTTCACCGAGCGGCACCGTGTGGGTCACCAGCCGCGCCGGGTTGACCCGTTCAAGCATTTTCCAGGCGACACCAAAACGCCGCTGCTTGTTCCAGCGCCCCGTCAACGCCGGTGAAATGGTACTGACCTGGCTCGTAATCAGTTGCAGGCGATTGCGATGCGCTGGACCACCAAGATCAATCGGTGCTGATTTGTTACCGTACCAACTGCCGATCACGATGCGGCCGGTGTAACCGGCGAGGTTGATCGCCAGGTCCAGCGCTTGCGGTTGGCCGCTAACCTCAAAGATCAGGTCGGCCTCCAGCAGTGCCTGTTTTTGCTCTGCCGTCATGGCTTCAGGATCACTAGCATGCTGCGGACTACAGACCAGATCAGCACCCATTGCCTGCGCCATGGCCTGACGCGCCGGCATACCCTCGATGGCGGCAAGTGACGCCAGGGGATGCTCTGCCAGCAGGGAAGTCAACAGCAGGCCGACAATGCCCTGTCCAAGGACGACCACACGTTCACCAAGCATCGGACGTGCGTCCTGCACCAGGTTAACGGCAGTTTCCATGTTAGGTAAAAGCACCGCATCGCGTGGCGACAACTCATCCGGAATAACCTGTAAGGCATCGGTGCGGGCAAGAAAATGACTGGCATGGGGCTGGAACGCAAACACCTCTCGACCGCGCCAGTGTGGATCAACCGCACTGCCGGTTTCAATCACTGTACCGACACAGGCGTAACCGTATTGCAGCGGATAGTCACACGAGTCCTGCAGTGAATCAATGCTGCTGTCCAGTGCCATGCTGTTTGGCAACTGACCGCGATACAGCAGTAATTCTGTACCGGCACTGACCGCGGAATAACTGGTCCTCACGACGACCTGATCCGATGCCGGTGGATCCAGAAAGGTCTCACGTACTTCAACATGATGCGGGGCAGTAAACCACAGCTGGGCTGCCCGGATCTTGCTAGGTTGGGAAATCATGCGCACACACACCCCCGAAGTGAACGCGTCCCCACATGATCAATTCGTTGTCCAGCTGCTGAGTGTACAGGGGAGAGATTTCTGGAAAACCTGTGGCGTCAGAATTACATAACTCACTGACTGCTTTATAACCGCCAACCAGTCTTGGGGCAACAGTGAGCACAATGGCGTCCACCAGGCCGGCCTTGAGAAAGGCGTTTATGACAGAAGCACCGCCTTCCACCATAAGGCTGTGTATGCCTCGCTCATGAAGTTTCTGCAACGCGACGTTCAGGTTTACATGCCCTGACCCGTCTGCAGGGATTTTGATCAGGTCACAGTCAGTGCGTGCGTCACACGGCTCCTGCGTGGTTAACACCCAGCAGCGTTGTTTGCCGCTGCTGCACAGCTTGCTCGAGGCGGGCATGCGCAGCTGGCTGTCGAGCACAATGGGCTGCGGATCGCGGCCTGTCCACTCCCGCACGTTGAGATTGGGATTATCAGCCAGTACCGTGCCGATGCCGACCAGGATACCAGTATGCAGGCTGCGCAATTGATGGGTTAATTTCATGGCGACGTCGCTGCTCAGGGCAAGCGTCTCACCAGGGCGGGTGGTGATACTGCCGTCCCAGGTCTGGGCATAGGTCAGTGTCACAAATGGGCGGTTGACGTTATGGGTGTCAGCAATGATCGCACCAGATTCCTGTTGCGCGTTAACAAGCCACTGCTCGATGCGTTGATTGATATCCACCATTAAATCAGGAAGTGCTTGCTGTCTTGATCCTCAGGAGATGATTCATGCGCTGCGCCTTGGTGGACAGATAATCGATGTTGTCAGAATTCGCAGGTACCTCGAGGGAGACACGTTCGGTGACCGCGATCCCGGCTTGATTCAGCGCGTCGATTTTTGCGGGGTTGTTGGTGATCAGCCGTACGGAATACACACCCAGGTCCTGCAACATCAGCGCAGCCAGCGAATAATCCCGCGCATCGGCTTCGTGACCCAGCATGAGGTTGGCATCGACAGTATCAAAACCCTTGTCCTGGAGATTATAGGCCCTGAGCTTTTCGAGCAGGCCGATGCCGCGCCCCTCCTGGCGCAGATACAGCACGACGCCGGTACCGACCCGGGCTACCATTTCCAACGATTGATCGAGCTGTTCACCGCAGTCGCAGCGGCGGGAACCCAGCACATCTCCGGTGAAACATTCCGAATGCACGCGCACGAGAACGGATTCCCCGTCAGCGGGATTACCGAGGACCAGCGCCAGATGTTCTTTGTTGTCGATAGTGTTGGTGTAATAGCACAACTGGAAATCGCCATGGGCAGTTGGAATGCGGGCACTGACCTTTTTGGCCACTGATAATTGGGGCATTTTGCGCTCGAGAAGCTGATATGATGTGTATCGATAAATATATGCCGAGTATGACACTGAAGCAAGTCAGCCTGCGGGGCAAAGCGTGTCCAATTTTATGACACGTTTTTGGTACGTTTGCCCCTGGCAATTAGATTAGACAGCGCGTGAAGACAGCACCACTATACTTCGTTTATCCAGGAGATCTCGATACACCAACCGGTGGTTATCGTTATGATCGCCGCCTAATTGATGAGCTGCGCAAGACCGGAATAGAGGTCATCACGATTGCGCTGTCCGGCACCTTTCCCTTTCCAGACTTGCAGGCCATAATGAATGCGAGAGAAGCTCTGGCCAGCCTAGCGGATGATTCTGTTGTGCTTGTAGATGGTCTGGCACTGGGCGTTCTGAATGACATCGCGAAAGCTGAAGCCAGGCGACTGCGGCTGCTCGGCCTATGCCACCATCCCCTGGCGCTGGAGTCAGGCCTGGATGAGGGAACCAGGCAACGCTTCTATGCCACTGAGAAAAGTACCCTGACCCATGTTCGAGGTGTTGTCGTGACCAGTGCGAACACCCGCGATATCCTGATTAATGCATTCGAGGTACCTTCTGATCACATCACCGTTGCCTTGCCAGGAACCGATCGCATGCCCTTTGCACGATGCGATGGCGATCCACAGCGCTTGCTGACAGTAGCTTCCCTGACGCCACGTAAAGCACACGACGTTCTTATCGATGCACTTGCCCCTCTGGCATCACTTGACTGGACAGCGCGCTTTGTTGGCAGCAGCGACTTTGATCCTGACTGGGCACGGGGACTCACTGAAAAAATCGAAAACCATCGGTTATTTGATCGCATTACGTTTGCCGGGACCGTCACAAAACTGGATGCCGAGTACGCCAGCGGGGACGTTTTTGTGCTGCCCTCACGCTTTGAGGGCTACGGCATGGTATTTGCCGAAGCACTGGCGGCGGGACTGCCTGTCATCGCAACAGACACGGGCGCTATTCCCAGCGTAGTACCAGCAAGCGCCGGCCTGCTGGTGCCGCCCGATAACGCCCCTGCCTTGACCGATGCACTGCGGCAATTGTTGACCGATGCCAGCCTACGCCGGCGCCTGCAGTCGGGGGCGCAGATGGCTGCAGCAAAGCTCCCCACCTGGGAAGAGACTGCGCAACAAGTGGTGCAGTTGTTAAACAGGGTCAACCCGGCATGAGCGGCTTCAGCATCGACTGGCTTGACCTGCGCGAAGACGCTGACCGTCGCGCGCGCGACCCCCGCCTGCTTGAAATGGCAAAAGCCTGGCTGCAAGCCAACCCAACATTGGCTTCGCCGCCAGTAGTGCTTGATCTGGGCGCGGGTACAGGCTCCACCTTGCGTGCCTTTAGGCACCCGAATGCAAACTCTGCTCCGTTGGCCTGGCGCCTGGTGGATAATGACAAGGTTCTGTTGAACGAAGCACAACGCCGCCATGGCGATGCCTGCTCATTGGAAATCTGCCCTATGGATCTTACCGAGGTGAATCGCCTGTCTCTCACTGGTGTGCAACTTGTGACCGCCTCGGCATTGTTTGATCTCGTTTCCGAGTATTTCATTCGCGAACTGGCGACCCTGCTCGCAGAAGCTTCACAGCTTGCCCCGGTAGGCCTTTACGCTACCCTGAACTACGATGGCACCACTGAATGGACACCCGGGCATACGCTGGATAAAGACGTACTGCAAATATTCAACCAGGACCAGCACTCTGACAAAGGCTTTGGCCAGGCACTGGGACCGGACGCCGGTAACCTGATAAAAGCAGTATTTTCAGAGTCAGGGTTTCAGGTACATTGCGCTCCCACTCCCTGGCAACTGGACGGCAAGGATGCTGCCATGGTCGATACGTTAATCTCAGGGATCAGTACCGCAGTCGCGCAACATGGCGAGATAGATTCGGTGGCACTTGAGGAGTGGACACGTTTTAGAAAGGCGCATCTTGAAACGGGAACATGCGTAGTGGGACATACCGACCTGCTAGCGCTGCCTAATTGCTGAATGGTGCCTGAGCTATATATCCAAAGCATAAAAAAGCCCGCTTCAAAAAGCGGGCTTTTTATATGATGGCGCACCCGAGAGGAGTCGAACCTCTAACCGCTCGGTTCGTAGCCGAGTACTCTATCCAGTTGAGCTACGGGTGCTTTAAACGGTCTGAAAAACGCCGCCATTGCAGGCTGTTTTTCGAAGGTGCGCATTGTCCGGTATTTGCTCTTTCAAGTCAATTTCCCGAGGTCCTTCTCCAGTAAATTCAATCACTTTCCCCGGTAGGCCGGTATAATGGGCACCCCGGCCAGTTGGCCCCTGAAAGTGCCCGAAAATCATGCTCCTGCAGGACATCCAGACAGACCAGCTTGCCATTGACCGCCTGGAAATACAGCCCGGGGAGTGCTGGGCCGTGCTGGCCCGCAATGGCTCAGGAAAACAGATGCTGACGGGGGTGATTACGGGCCAAACCCACCTCACCTCTGGCCAGGTTTCGCATGATTACCGCCGGATCGGGGTGCTTTCCTTCGAAACCCAGCAGGCCCTGTATGAACAGGAGCTCAAACTGGACATGACGGACTACATGGACAAGCTTGACCCCGGGACCACGGTACGGGAGTTGCTGGGCCTGACCGACACTATGCCAGCCATGCTCGATTTTCTGCATCTTGAGCCAATCCTGGACAGGGGCTACCGCCTGCTTAGCAGCGGTGAGGGGCGCAAGGCCCTGCTGGCGCGCAATATCCTGAACGAACCCGACTTCCTGATCCTGGACGAACCTTACGACAGTCTCGATATCCAGTCGCGAGCAGAGCTGCAGGCTTTCTTTCGCGTGCTGTTGGCCCGTGGCCATACTGGGCTGCTGTTCCTGTTCAACAAAGCTGATGAGTTGAGCGATTTTCACACCCATGTCGCTGTCATGGACAAGGGTGTCATCATCACCCAGGGCGAAAAAAGCACTGTAATAAGCGATCCGTCAGTGGCGGCCCTGCTTGCTTTTGATCCGGCCAGTTTGCCGTCCTGGCCCGCCGCCCTGCCTCGCAAGCCGCTTCCAGAGCCCTTGGTACAATTGCAGGGCGGCCATGTCAGCTATGGCGGAGAGTCCATCTTTACTGGCATCAACCTGACCATTCATCAAGGCGACCACACCTTGCTGACCGGTCGCAACGGATCCGGCAAGTCCACCCTGCTGAGCCTGATCACCGGCGATCATTCCCAGTGTTATGGTAACGATATCCAGGTCCTGGGTTTCCAGCGCGGGCAGGGTGAGACCATCTGGGAAGTGAAAAAGCAACTGGGCATTGTTACCCCGGGGCTGCACCGTGATCATCGTGTGCCGGGATCAGCCCTGCATATTGCGGTCAGTGGCTTCTATGACAGCATCGGGTTGTACGATGACCCGACACCGGAGCAGGTCACCCATGCCAAAGCCTGGCTAGCCATGACTGGGCTGGGCGATCGCCAACATACCCCCTTTAAACAACTCAGCTACGGAGAACAGCGCCTGGTCCTGATTGCCAGGGCGCTGGTTAAACAGCCGGCACTGCTAATCCTGGATGAACCCACGCAGGGGCTGGACGACATCAATCGCCACCGCCTGATGTATTTCCTGGAACACCTGAGCAGCCAGCAGCGCACCACCATCATCATGGCCAGCCACCGTCTGGATGAGCGCCTGCCGTTATTCCGGCAGCATGTGGATATGGATGCGGCAGATAAAAGCATAAAAGGATAAAAAGCCAACGTGTTTGGCGACCCTTTCACGTCAAGCACCTGATGACAGGATATTGTTGCAGGTCGGCATAGCGAAGCGACTGCCGACAATTCTCCAGTGATGTTAAGTCGGCAAATGGCCTGCGGCCCATGCCGACCTACGTTCTCTTTATCAGTCCGGAATGTTCAGTCGTCTTCGTCGGCAATATCCGACGGAACCTCGTACTGTGATGCACAGTGCAGGTCGGACTGGAAAATGAGGCCGTGATGCGGCTCACCGATTTCCGCCAGATCATAGATGTATTCAAAAATCTCACCCGCCTTTTCGGCCGGAACAACCACGGGGAGCATTTCCTTCTCGGTTTCCTCGCCGATACCCCGCTTGACCAGCGGGTGGCAGAACGGCGCGAATCTGTTCATTGAGTCCCACACTGACGTAGGGCTTGATCAGGCGGACAATATCAGGGTTGCGCAACTGCAGTTTGGGGGGATAGTAGGGAATGATGTTGCCGTCACTGTCATGCTGAACAGGTGGAGCAATGCCGTTAAAACTGATTTGTCGCTGTTTTAGCGACTCTTTCCTCACGTAGGCGCCCTAGCGGAAACGAATTGACATGACAACCGGCTAATAATGAAATCAGGCCACCATCATAGCCCACGCCAACTTATTTTGATTATGGAATGCAATGTCGATTAAACATCAGTAAAAACATTGACTTGCATGGCTCCAAACACAATTTGCTATGGTAGTGGGCCATTCCGCCATGAGACAACCCCAAACCATGTCTGCAAAACACCTGGATTGTTCGTCCCGTCTGGCCGGATTCGCTGCCTGCCTGTTACTCATGGCGCCCCTTGCCATTGCCCAGCAAATACCGGCACCGGAACGCCGCTACAGCCGCTTTAGCGAACCCGACGTTAAGCCGGAGGAAACGGAAGCCGTCTTGGAGACGGAAATCAAGACCACCATTACCATTCCCGGGGTCAGTTTCATTCCCTGCCAGGCCGAAGTCGCCCTGGCCTATTCCCAGCGCAATACGGCAGCGCGGGTCAAAGTGGACGTCAGCAATTCACAATGCCCTGCGGCCAGCGGCACTTTTGATATTGTGGCATCGGTACGTGATGAGGCCGGCGAACTGACGCGCCTCAGTTTTCCTGAGCATTTTAGCCTGGACGAGGCCGGCATGTTCTCCTTCACGCGCGACTATCCCATCGGGGAAAATGTCACCCTCAGCAGTGTGCGCTCCAGTCGGGTGGAATGCACCTGCCAGGTCAGTGACAAGAGCGAATAAGCCCCCTCTTACCCTGCCCCTCTTTTCGTTTCAGCCGTTATTCTGGGCGGCATAATAGTCGCGAATGGGCGCAAACGGGCCGTACTTGTGCTGTTCGTGCGGGAAGGGATCCGCATAAGGCGGATAAGGGCTGTCCACCGGTTTGCGAAACAGCTCGGGGAAATCCGCTTCGAGGCCTTCCTTGACCGGCCGCGGTTTGGAATTGATGTAAGCCGACACATCATAGGCTTCGTCATCACTCAGATCCGGCTGTCCCAGTGGCATGCGGGCCTTAATGAAGCGCGCTGCCGTCAGCACCCGGTTCATGCCAGCACCGTTGTTGTAGCTTTCCGGCCCCCACAGCGGCGGAAAGAGATAGCCGTCAACGGGATCCAGCGACTCCCGCAAACCGGCACCGTTCTCGCCATGGCAAATCTGGCATTTTTCCTGGTATACCACCTCACCCGCTGCCAGGTCGGCACGGCGGTCAGGTTCCTTGAAATCCGGCGGATCGACGGACAGCATCTTGCTATCGGGCATGGCATCGGACTGCCTGGCCAGGGACAGGATATAGCTCTCCATGGCAATCATTTCCACACTGTCGCGCGGCATGAGCCGCCCCGCCATACTGCGCTGCATGCAACCATTGATGCGATCACGCAGATCACGCTCGCCGCCATCACGCCCGGAAAAGCGCGGGTAACGTGGCGCCGTTTCCATCAGCGATAGCGTGCCGAGCTGCTTGCCGGTATCCAGATGACAGGAAGCGCAGTCCAGGCCATTGCCGCTGTAGCGCTTGGCCGGGTCCGGTTGGCCGGCACCGAGATAATTGGTGGTATGCCTGAGCAGGCGCTCACCGTATTCCGCCGTTGGTGCCGGCCCCGAGTCAGGGACCATGGCTGACTGCTGGCCGGCATTGCCCATCAGGGTAAAACCAATCACGGCCAGCCCGCACACGGCGCAGGCTGCCAGAACAGCGCGTAAACCTTGGGTCGACAAAGACACGACTCAGTCTCCTCTTTGCGTAAACAGTCCGGACACCGTATCAGGCACCGGCTTCTGGATCATGAAGATCAGCAGCATGGGTAAAATCTTTCCCGGGCGCCTTAGCACACGGGCTGTTGCCAGCATCATACGCCCGCAGCTGTTGCTGGAAAATCAGTTTCGGGGCCTCAATGCGGGCCCGCCAGTCTTTTCTCAGGCTCCACAGCAAGGCATAGCAACCGGCAAAAAGCAGTGTGGCCATGACAATGACATCGGCAATCATGGTGCCCCCTCAAAGAATGCGCGCACAAAATGCGTCACCGCCAGCATCTCGGCCTCTGTCAGGCGATCACTCCAGGGCGCCATTGAGGTGCCTGCCACACCCTTGTTCAGGACTTTCAGGCTTTCGTTTACCCCGGGTCGCTGTGCCGTGAAATTCGTAGGCGCCACCGGCAGTTCTGATGCCGCAAAACCGCGGCCATCGCCATTTTCCCCGTGACACTGGACACAGTTGTTTCGGTATATGCGGGCACCGGCCGTCAGCTGCGCCGGCGTGCCGGCTGCAGCATTATCAGGCGTGAACATGGCCTGCACGTAGCCTGCCAGTGCAGCCAGTTCCCGCGCTTCCAAATTACGCCATGCCGGCATGGCCGTACCGGGCACACCCTGCCAGAGAATGGCCGCGAGCCGCTCCCGTGTGTATTCATGGGCGGCGAGGTTGGCGGGCACAGGTTCAAGCCAGGCCGCGGCCGGGCCATCACCCAGGCCGGCATCGCCATGACAGCCAGCACAGTTGGCCTGCCAGAGACCGGCGCCCGCGCCGGGGTCAGTGCTGTCTGAGAGCGCAGGAATATCATTGCGCACTTCCGCGCGTCCGGTGTGGACGTTGAGCACATCGGCATTCAGGGCCATCTGCACCCACGGGTCATCCGGATAAGCGGTCAGGGCATCACGATCCCCCTCAGGCCAGGCCAACTCGCGGGCGCGACCCAGTGATTCCAGGTATGCCACCAGGTCCCGGGCATTCTGGCCAGGCTGCCTGGCATCGCCGTCAAACAGGCTGGCGTAAGACGGCATCACGGACCAGGGCACGACACTGCGCGGTGCGTACAGGTGAGCAAAATGCCAGTCGCTGCTGCGGGTGCCACTGGTGCGGGAAAGATCTGGGCCAACACGCCGGGTACCCCACAGATGCGGTGCATCAAACTGCCCTTCCCAGGCCAGCGTCGGGGCACCAAAGCGGGTAATGTCCTCGGCGGTATAGCGAATTTGCTGGGTATGACAGTACGCACACCCTTCCCGGGCATAAATGTCGCGGCCACGCAATTCCGCCGCAGAAAAACCGTACACGTTCTCTGGTGTCATCGCCGCAATCTGGGCATCCAGTGCACGCCCTGGCAACACGCCCAAGAGAAAAACGGACAGGCAGAAAAAGACCAGGGCTGCTGCCGCCGAAACACGGTAAGTCATGCGCAGGGCAAAGCCCTCCCCGGCGGTGGGCGTGGCCACACCGGCATAAGATTTGACGGGCGTTGGCGGGCGCAGCTCGTCCCGTTCAGGACCTGAGCACAGGCCGTAAAACAGCAGTACAAAACCACCAGCAATGGGAATTCCCGAAAGCGTTCTGACCAGCCAGTAAGGCCACAGAGGCACAACTGAATCTGCCCAAGGCGCGCCCTGCATCCAGGCGGCGGCTTCCACCAGTCCGGCCACCGTGAGGTCGAGGAACATGATGATGACGCCGGCTGACAGGTGCCAGAACGCCAGGTTAAGGGCCTTTTCGTTGTACCTGGCATTCGGCATTTTCTGCCACGCCAGCAGCATGCCGGCAATCGCGGCAAAGGTGGCAAAGCCCAGCATGGCCAGATGGGAATGGCCGATGACCCAGTCCGTGAAATGGATAACCCGGTTCAGAGACATCTGCGCCTGCAAGGCGCCCTGCACACTCACGACCAGATAGAACACCACCGACATAACGGCAAAGCGCAATGCCGTATTGCCCCGCAGCCACCCCGCTCCCCGCGCTGACAGCAGCAGGTTGGTCACCACGATGATGACAACAACACCAAGCAAGGCTGATGCCGCGATGGCGCCCATCTGGGCGGACATCGGAATCACGGAAAAGACGTAATGATGCGTGCCATTAAGCGGATAGAGAAAGAACAGGCCCCAGAATCCCAGCATAGACAGGAAATGACTGTAGATCGGCCGGCCCGTGACCGCGGGAATGACAAAGTACAGAATGGCCAGGGCCAGCGGGGTGACGAACAGGCCGACAGCATCATGGATCCACAAACCGGTAAAGGCCGCGCTTTCCGCGCCCGGGACCAGTTCGGGCATGAAGTTGCCCATGGGATAAGCCAACGCCGTGAACACCAGCCCCCCGATGATGTACCAGCTTGAGACATACAGGTCATCCAGCCCCCGGCTGAAAAATGGCGGTATAAACTGGATAGCGACCAGCAGCAGTGCCAGGATCACGAACACGTCGATGACGACCGGAAATTCCCCCCATTCGATGGGCTGGCTGATGCCGTGCAGGACCAGCATCCAGCCCGGCAGGACAATGATGCAATTCCAGAGCCCGAACAACCAGCGTCCCAGCGTGACACTGGTGACGGGACGGCCCGCCAGTATGGGTACCGCGTGGTAGAGAAACGCGAGAAAGGCATTGCCCAGCCAGCCAATCATGATGCCCTGGGTATGAGCATAACGCAGACGGCCCCAGGCCATGGCGATTCCACTGCCCAGGCTGTCGGGCAGGATGAATTGCAGGGAAATCAGTATGCCAAAGACAATGGCCACCAGCACAGTCGCCAGGGCGGCATAACTGTGGGCAGCAACCAAAGCATGTTCAACCCGCGGAAGCTGTTGCGCCTCCGCGGTTACTGCCGACTCACTCATCCGGCGTATAGCAGACTGTATCCGTATTCCTGGGCGCGGGTAGCTCCCATGACCCCGGCTGGTACAAAGTGGGCATTCGGTATGGCACCGGCCACCAGTTCATCGTAGACATCATCAGCATCCTGACCCGTCGCCCCGGCGATCATGCCGGCCAGGCCACGACTGGCCGTGGCACAAATGGCAAAATGCACGCCGCGTTCGACCATGGCCTCGATGGATGCACCGGCGAACTGGCCACTGCCGACGCGCAGGATATTGCGCTTCGGCGTCTCCTTGGTTTCCGGGTCTTCGATATTGGTGAAACGGTTCAGGACCTCGCCATACTTTTCCCACAGTGCATCGCCATAGCCAAAAGGCGTGGAGGAATGGCGGTAGCAGACGATCATGGCGTAATCGTCATCACTGCCGCCGTAGGCATTCTTGTGCGAGTTCATGATATTAAAGGCATAACGCAGGGCATCCTGGCCGCCCTGTGACGTGGAAGAATCCACGAAGACCCGGTGCTTACCGCCAAGGTCATCAAACCAGGCGTCCATGTCATGACGCTCAGGCATGAAGCCATTGTTACGGCCCTGGGCGTTCGCAGGGGAGGATGCGACACCTGCTGCCAGGCCTGCCAGGGTAGCGGCGCCGACGGTTTTCATCAGTGCGCGGCGTGGATTACGATCATCATCATGCATGCTCATCTGTTCTCTCCGGTAATATAAATAAACCTATTCACTGCAGCTTCCTGGTGCACAAGAGTCTGCCTGTACCCGCCTAGTATACTGCGGAAGTTGCCTGAAAAACTGCCTTTCACAGCTCATTCTGTCGGCACAAGCCTGAAGATAGGCGCCTGCGCAATACCGATATTCACTGCCAGGTAGAGGCTGCCATCCGGCCCCTCATGGATATCGCGTATCCGGCCAATATCATCAACCACGGTTTCTACACTGACAACGTGATTATCTTCCAGTACTACACGGGTCAGCCTTTCCCCAAAAAGACCACTGATCAGGGCATTACCCCGCCACTGGGGAAACCGGTCACCCCTATAAAAAACAATATTTGAGGGTGCGATGGTCTGTTGCCAGTAAAACACCGGTTCCTGCATATCCTCACGGCGTCTGACTGACGCAAAACCGGTGACATCGGTGTAGTTGTTCCCTTTACTGACAATAGGCCAGCCGTAATTGACCCCGGGCTCGATCAGGTTGAGCTCATCGCCCCCCAGGGGACCATGTTCAACCTCCCAGATTTGCCCTGCGTCCTCACGGAACGCGATACCCTGCGGATCGCGATGCCCGAAACTCCAGATTTCCGGCAAGGCTCCGGCCACACCCACATAGGGATTATCCGGCGGCACGCTACCGTCCATATTCAGACGCAGGATTTTACCCATGTGGTTGTCCAGACGCTGGGCCGGGTGCTCCGAGAGCGGCCTGCCAGTCAGGTAAAAAGCACTCCTGTCAGCAATGGTCAGAAACAGATGGCCGGCATCATCAAAGGTCAGTCGCGTGCCATAGTGACTGAAGGCTTCGCCCCAGGCCCGGGTTTCTATGATCTCCGTCAGATCACGCAATTGTGTGCCATCGAAGCGGGCACGCATGACCGCTGTTGTGCCTGTCAGGTTGTCCGGTGCGGGTTTCGCGATAGTCATGTACAGATGGCCACTTTCGGCAAAATCCGGCGCTGCCACGATATCCATCAAACCGCCTTGCCCGCCACTGCGAACAACCGGCACACCGGGCACCGGTTCTTCCTGGAGCACGCCATTGCGAATAAGACGCAACTGGCCGGCTTTTTCACTCACCAGGACATCACCGCCGGGTAAAGCAGCAATGGCCCACGGGTCTGAGACCTGATCGGTGAGAAGTTCCAGTCTGAAGCCCGCTTCAGCTCCCCAGGACGGCGTCATCACGACCCCCAGCACCAGTAGCCAGGCCAGCCTGGGCACGTATTGAACAGACCACATCACAGTCAGCACTCAGGGATATGACAACACGAAGCCATCTGCATTGGGCATCGTGACGGCAGACAGTGTTGCGGCATCCAGCACGGTGCTCTCATCTATGATGCCATTGAGGTACAGCAGGTACGCCGTTACAGCATAGACCTCGTCATCACTGAGTGATTGTGGCGTAGTGAAGGGCATGGCGCGGCGAATGTAATCAAAAACGGTACTGGCATAGGGCCAGAAACTGCCGACGGTACGTACCTGCTGCAATTGATCCAGCGTGCCATGTCCGCCAACCAGGCGGTCATGGGGTTGGCCAGAACCAGCTTCGTTGTGACAGGCCTGGCACTGCGCGGTATACAGGACCTCCCCCTCACTCACCGAGCCCGACCCCGGCGGCAAACCGTCGCCGTTGGTTTCGATACTGATATCCCAGGGTGCCAGATCCGCGGCACTGATGGGTTGTCCGAGGCCAGGTCCAGCCGGTGGCTGAACGGCTGTGTTACAGGCCGGCAGGCCGACAATCAGAAACAGGATAAAACCTTTACGCCAGGACATTGGACACCTCCCCTGTGGCCGCGATACCCCAGGCCTGAATCGTATTGTTGTGATAGTTGCTGCGCTCGCCATATTCCGCGACGAACTGAGTACGGGTTGGCTGAACTGCCCCGGTTTCATCCACCGCACGACTGAGCAACGTGGCCGGCCCTCCCTGCCACTGCCAGGGAATCCGGAATCGGGTAAAGGATTTGGACAAGACGGGTTCGGTGAGTGCAGCCTCTGCCCAGGTGGCCCCACCATCAGCAGAGACTTCAACGCGGGCTATTTTGCCCGCACCTGACCAGGCCAGGCCGGTAACTTCATAAAGACCGGGTTGTCCCAGCGTCATGGTTGGCGATGGATTGGTAATGATCGATTTGACGCCCATGGGAAATGTCAGGATCTTGGCTTTACCACCCAGCATGACATCCGTGTAGTGGGACGTTTCATCCCGGGTCATGGTGGGGGCGGCATTGACCTTCAGGCGGCGCAGCCATTTCACCGACATATTGCCCTCGTAACCCGGCAGGAACAGGCGCATGGGATAGCCGTTTTCAGGCCGCAGGCGTTCTCCGTTCTGGTACAGGGCAATAATGGCGTCATCGAGCATTTTTTCCAGCGGCACACTGCGACTCATCGCTGCGGCATCAGCACCTTCCGCCAGCACCCAGCCAGCTTCCGGTTTAACCCCGGCTTCTTCCAGCAAAGTCGACAGGGGAATTCCGGTCCATTCACTGCAAGACACCAGGCCATGCAAGGCACCTAAAGGCGCCTGCTGCGGTTGTGGCAAGAGGTTGCTGCGACCACTGTTACCGGAACATTCCAGAAACTGAATGCGTGTTACGGTGGGATACCGCATCAGGGCATCCATGGTGAACATCAGCGGGCGTTCCACCAGGCCGTGAATGAGCAGTTGATGCCGGGAAGGATCAATATCAGGCACACCGCTGTGATGACGCTCGAAATGCAGGCCATTGGGCGTAATCGTGCCATGAATCTTTTCCAGGGGCGTAAAGGAGACACCGCTACCGGTCACCCCCGGCGTGCCACCGACGATCCGCTGCACGCCTTCTTCAAAGGATGATGGCTGGCCATAAGGCCGCATATGAGTCCCCGGGACCTTCATCCAGGGAGGGACTTCCAGCGGTGCAGCAGAAGCCTGGGTCGCCGTGAGCAGGGCCAGCCCTCCGGCAACCGAGGCACTGCCGGTAAGGAAAAGGCGGCGATTCATGAGGCCATTGCCAGCAGCCGCCTCCAGATCGCTGATATGTGTTGGATGTTTCGATTGACTCATGACAGGTTTCCGATGAGAGGTTGATAAATTTTACTGTTCAAACAATCGCCGTGCATTTTCCAGACTGCAGGCATCCGGCCTGTAAGGACGATTGGGTGTGTAAAGGTAGCGGGCCTGTCCTGTGACAGTGCCGACAAAATAATCAGGGTCTTCCAGTGTAAAACGGTAAGTCATACTCTGGCCATCCGGTTGCAGCTCAAACTCCTCAACCAGGTGCTTGCGCAGTCCTGATGTCAGGCCGCTGGAGTGACCGCTGCGATTTTCCAGAAAGCGTGCGGTATCCACGATCAGCACATCATCCTGCCACCGTGCGATCGCATGGCCATGCCAACTCGGGGCAACGCCATCATGGCTGTCGGCTTTCAGATCGAATATGCGCTCCACACCCTGATACTCACTGCGAAAGACAATTGTGTCTTCCTGAATTTCAATCACTTTCAGATCAGGGATAAACATGTACGTGGGCGCAACCGATGGCAGGCATTCCAGTTGTGGCAACATGGTGCTTTCATCATAACCGGCTAGAGCCTGCTCGCCCTTTTCTGTCAGGTTCAGGTTCCAGGGTTTCAGGGTCTCGTATAGCGCCTGGTCAGGCACCACGACCCAGTGGCCGGAAAGCGTGTCGGTGGTTTCACTTGTATCGGCTGCGGTCACCAGGCTGGCCCCGAAAAAGGTATCTTCATTGAGCAGGTCAATGCCGTCCTTTTCCAGCAAGGTCAACAAGCCGATGGCCTTGCGGCGACTATGTCCCGGATTGCCCCCTATGCGGATACGGTCGCCGGGAGAGAGCAGGTTTCGGTCCCAGCCGCGGGAGCGCATCATGGACGGATTGGATGTTTCAAATTGCCAGACGGTCAGGGGCCTGTCATCGGCCTCGCCCTCCACATGAATGAAAACATGCGGGTTTGACCATTCAAAGCGGGTCACGACACCCTCGAACACAATTTCGCGGTCCTTGTCATAAATGGCGGAACTGTGATGAGCCTGGCCGGATTGCATGCCTGCCAGCCACCACACCAACCCAAACAGTCCGGTCATGACCGGACGCCGAGCGAAAGCGTTCAGAAATGTCTTCATTCGGCTGACACCACACCGTATTCACGACCACTACGGAACTCATTCACTATCAGCCGGCTGGAGAACAGCCATTTACCATTCACCCGGCGGTATTCATCCTCATAAAAGCCGTATTCACTGATATGCGGCTGACGGTTTTCATCGACGGACATGGACGTCCAGTAAGCCCTGCCCCGCGCTGTATCGCCGTTGATGTCCAGTTCAAGGTTGTCAATCAGATGGCGATTGGGGATTGGGCGCGGTTTCGATGTGTCACGGTTTTCCCATGCCCTGCGAGCATTGGCGGCGGAGTTTTCGATGAACGCCCTGATCGCCGCATGCCCTCGCTCAATGCCACCGGCATGATTAAGCACACCGTCCTCGGTAAAGGTACCGACATAGGCAGCAGGGTCTTTCAGGTCCAGGGCATAAATATAGACGGACATGAGATTCTCGATTTCTGCCCGGTCCTCAGCATAGGTAGCAGCCTGTACCAGGCTGGTGGCTCCCAGCAAAAACATGAATGCAGTGAATCGCAAAACAGCACTATGGGTATATGACATGACTGGTTCTCTCTTCGTTGGCATGGTGAATCGTTAAAATTTCCTTTTGTGCTTACCGGCCAGGCTGTAATGCCTGCAAGGGTCGGGCATCAACCTGGTGCAAAAACTCGGCAAAGGCCCGGGTGGTTCTTTCCAGGCCGGGAGCAGACACCCCCTGCCAGATGTCAGCGGTAGTGTGATACCAGTTACCCACTTCCACGATCTGGGCAACCGGGAAATCCTTGTCCTTGAAGGGATAAACGTCACCCCGGGCATCATCCCAGGGCTGGGTCAGCAACGTTACCCCATAGCGGTTGAGAGTGTCATCGAACAGCTCGAACAGGGTTTCGTTGGCAGGTATCAGGGCGCCGAATTTGGGTATTTCAGTATTGGCCAGCAGCATCCCGCCATGGGTACCCCACTGGGCATAGTTGATATCGCTGTATTCGATAAACTGGGTCGCAGCGACATGCTCACAATTCAGCACAATCGCTGTCTTCTCACGAATATCCATAACGCTCTCTACATACTGCACTGTGCCTGGCCAGCCACCACCATGATGACCTCCGGTTGCGACAAAAATATGGGTGCGCCGAGGCGGTGCCGGCTGGTTTTGCAAGTGCCGGGCCATGGCCAGCATCGCGGCAATGCCGGTGGCGTTATCCACGGCGCCATAAAAATAGGAGTCCTGGTGTGCCACCACGATGACGTACTCATCGGAGGTTCCGGTTATCTGGCCGATCACGTTATTGGTCAGGTTCTGTGTTTCTGTCTTGTGCGTGACCATGGCATGGGCCGTTAACGGGGCAGCGCCGGCGCGGGCCATGACATCTTCCAGAAAGCGACCTTCATAATCCGCAATGGCAAAGGTGGGAACGGTTGTACCGCTCAGTGCCGGGTTGTAGATTTTTAGGTCAATCGCGATGTCATAGATCACGATGACAAATGCCGCGCCTGCTTCCCCCAGTCTGTCCGGAATCCCCAACGCAGAACTGTATCCGCCCTGAATCGGCCTGGCCCTGAGCACAGCCCCCTTGCCCTGCAGGTCTTTGCCAAGGATATCGATATCTCGTCCATAGCCAACATAGACCAGTTGCGCATCGATACCCTCGGGTCCTGTTCCCGGGGTTCGCGGCTGCGGCATGACCGTCCGGAATGCATAATCTGATGTTCCTGTGCCCGCTGCCGGTGTCGCCAGCAGCGTCAGGGACGTGGTCTCTGGCCAGGTCTGGGGCGGCATGGTCACTTCCTGCAAGTGCACCTGCTCCAGGCCAATTGCCTGGAACTGCTCAAGCACATACTGCGTGGTCATGCGACCACCGGAACGACCGGAGATACGCCCCCAGATCAACTCACCGCTGGCCCTGCTCTGTTCGGAAATGGCCATTTGTGCGCGCACAGAGACCATCATCTCCCCGGCACGAATATCCGCCGTGCGCTGGTGATAGTCCGTTTCCTCCAGTGTCAATGCACTGAAACCCTGCTGGGCATAAATTGCCTCCGGCGCAAAAGGTGCCGGATCAGGCAGCGAGACGCCATACCAGGCATCAGCCCCATGGCTGGCTATCGGTATGGACAGCGTGAGCAATAAGAAGACTGTCTTGCGGCAACTAGCGTGAAGAGCACCTGGCAGCGTTTGCGGCCAACCCTGTTGCAGGCCTGTCATGAAGCGTGTGGCCACGTGAAATCTCCCTTGTTGTTATTGTTTTACGGTATGCACTGGGTACGGCACTGAAGCGTGATTTGAACTTTCGACTGAAATGGCCCTGATCCGAAAAGCCGCAGGCCCACGCGATGTCACAGACACGGAAAGCGTTATAGCGATCATCCTGGAGCATTTCGGACGCTTTCAACAAACGGATTTCCTGCAGTGCCTGGCTGAAGGTCATGCCTGCTGAAGAGAAAATTTTGAACACATGACGCCGGGATATGCCGGCCTTTTGAGCGACATTTTGTGGCGTCAGGTCCGGCTCGTGGAAATGTTCATGCAGGATACGGTTGAGTTTGCTGTACAGGGACACCTGGTGTCGGGTATTGAGCTGGGCCTCTTCCGCAGGCAGAAACAGCAATGACAGCAAGGAACCCAGTTGGTCTGCGATCAAGGTGCGTGGAATGGTATGTTCCGGGTCGCGTTGTTCCTCAATGGTTTGCAGTGCCTGCAGGAGCAGCCTGGCCCATCCGCTATCAGCACTGACCGGATCAGCCACAGAAAGCTTGGGATTGGGGACATACTTCAGGAGCCAGTGAGGGTCCAGATTCAGCGATATACCCAGGGAATGGTTGTCATCGATCTGGAATTCAAAACCGTGCGCGCTATCCAGCAGGACAAACGCATGTGCCGGCACCTGTGTAGACCTGTCGTAATGACGCAGAATGGCTGCCGCATCGGTATAAATCAGCTTGAATTTGCGGTTCTTGTCCGACTGCGAACAATTAGGGGTATGGACCGCACAGAAAGAGCGGTGGTTACGAATATAGTTGATGCAGATCGGGCCGAAATCGAAATGGCGCCAGTTGGAGTGCAAAATCGGATGCGGCTTTTTGGTCACAAAGTGAACACTGCATCCTGAACGCGATACCAGTTCATTCCACGCCAGTACATCCTTTCTGGGTGTGGCATCGTCAATGATGTATTCAAAGTCACCGATCATGCACGCTTGTCCCCCTGATCAAGATTGCATCATACAACGCCTGAGAGCGCCGGATTTTTACTGAGAGTGCACAATAATATGAATATGCGTGCCCTGCCAGTCGATAACTGCCAGATCACGCGCCAGCAGCGCTGGCGGGTGACCTGGTAGTGGTGATTTGAAACCTACACGACCCCAAAAGGCCGCCGGACATCAGGCCCAGACCGTATTCGGCACCCAGTTGCCATGGATGGCGTATTTCAGGCGTACCGGGATCTTGATCGTCGCAATTGGTCCTTCAGCGATATTCTGCGCATCGAGAATGACGAGATCACTGCGGTTTTCGGCGCGGCGGTTGACGATACCCAGCACGTAGCCTTCCCCTTCCGGTGCGGTCGGGGACTTCGGTGCGAACACCGGCTCCTGGGTGCTGCAGGTGTCACCGCAGAACCAGGAATCGGTTTTGCCGGTACTCATGTCCATGGTCAGGAAGGTATTAAAGAAGAAACCCATGATGGGGCCTGCCCGTTCCGCATTGTAGGGTTTGGTGTGATCACTGGCCTGCATGAATCCGTACTTGTAGGGCTTGCCCACATAACGGTCATCACAGTGCGGGAACTCCGCCGCCAGGTTGGACATGACGCTAGGCACCGCCTTGCTGTTCTTGTCGTTCATGTCAAAACACCAGCGGGTGACTTCCGTACCGAATGATCCAGGCGGCGGGAATTTGCCGTCCTTGTCCGGGAAGAACCAGAACACGTTATCCAGGGCAACCGGCAGGTCGAGGTAGAGTTTGCCACCGTCATCGAAGGCATTGACGATATGACCCGGCATGGCATTGGGCGCATGAAAGAAACGGACATCCCTGGCATCACCGCCCTTGGGTATCACGATATAAACCTGGTCGTAGGTCGGTTCCCACTGGAATAGGATGCCGCCCTGCTTGATGCGATCCAGCGACATCACCTGCGGCATTAACGGCAGCACCATGTAATTGTCACTGATGGCGCAGTCGTGAATCATCCCGGGGTAAGGTGACTTGATCCAAGTTTCCCAGGTTTTCTTGCCGTGCTTGTCGAAACCAAAAAAGGCGATATCATCTGTTGCCTCACCTTTGGCGGCATAGGCATAGCCATACAGGTCGCCAGTTTCAAAATCGATCTTCGGATGGGCGGTGAAAGAGGTCGCCGTCATCTGCCCGTCCCAGTCGAATAGCGTGGTGGTTTCCAGCGTATGCGGATCCATCGCGTACGGCTTCTGGTCTTCCTTCATGGCCAGAATCTTGCCGTTGTGGGCCACGACGTTGGTGTTGGCCACAGCTCGACTGATGTCCTTGACACTTTCATCATCGGTAAACGGATTGCGGTAATCACCAAACAGCCCACGGCGGGCTTTACGCTCTGCCTGCAGGCGCTGGGTCATGACGTAGCGCATTTGCATGTCACAACACCCTTCCTTGATGCGAAATGCTGTCACAAAGCCATCACCGTTGAATGGATTGGCATCGCCCAACATGGGCGGGAACGCCTGGTCCGGTCCGACCCGGTAAAAGGTGCCATCCAGTTCGGCAGGTATCTGTCCTTCCACCTCCAGATCGTAGAGCTCGCCTTCAAAACGAAATGGCTCGTCAATGGTGGAAAAAGTCGGCGACTTGGGAAACGGCGTGGTCATGTCGTGGTTCCTTACTTGTTACAGAGGATTGCAATAAGAGGTTGTTTCAAGCCTTTTGTTCTCAACAACTATCTTGATTCGTGAAACGGCCCTGAAGGGCGATTTTGACAAGATTTTACAGCCTATTGCGAGGATTAGTATGTCCTGGATCGCACCAGAACAGATTTTCGACGCTGAAATGCCATTTCCATATTGACAGGCAATGTTGAGAAAGGGAATACGCGGTACAACACGACCTCACAAATTCTGCCTTAACCTTAAACTTAAACTTTACCTTAACGCAGCAGCATCGTGATTTTTGAAAAAGACGTTCAGATGAGCTTTCAGGAAATTCTAGTCAACTTATTTCTCAACATTGGCCGTTACCACCTGCTCAAACGCCGCCTGAGCCGGGCTAAGGCCTAAGCCAAGCTACGAGTGGTCGCAATTATCCCGCCACAGAAATGTACAAAATAGGTGTTGTGGATGGCCTGGCAGAACCCGGTTAGGGCAAGCAGGCGCAATCAGAAAAGATTGCCGAATGTGAAAAACATCGTGTAGGTCTTTTGGCCATTCGGTAAATTACAGCGCGGACAGAACCAATGTTCAATAACGAGTTGATTGATGTTTGTCAGATCTGGGTCAAGGCCACGATGAGACTGTCAGACACCGATTTGCGCATCATGATTTGCGCATCATGAACTGACTGGTCAAGGCCTAGGACCGCTATGCCCAGGCGGCTAAGCTTAAAGAACCGGCGCCATACCAGGTCTTTTTATGCATGGCGGAGAGGGAGGGATTCGAACCCTCGATGAGATTTAACGCCCATACGCCCTTAGCAGGGGCGCGCCTTCAGCCACTCGGCCACCTCTCCAAAACTGCAGTTTTTATTGTTTTCCCGACTCTGCGCTTTTAGAGCCGCCGATACCGGGGTAACATGGCGCGCATCATACCATAAGGTCTCTGGATTAGTGGAGACATCAGCCCAAAATTGACGGCGTGTTTTCTCTCATGTCGGTGTTGGTGTCCCACCTCCAGTCTTCAGTTCAAGGGTGGTCAGGCATTGCCGAGATTATCGTCATCCTCGCCGTGATCTGTGCTGCCAACAGCACTGCCTTCACCACCTTCTTTCTGAATTCTGTCATAAATCTCTTCCCTGTGGACAGCTACGTCTTTAGGTGCATTCACACCGATGCGTACTTGATTTCCTTTCACACCCAGTACAGTGACAGTGACTTGATCACCAATCATGAGTGTTTCGCCGACTCGGCGAGTCAGAATTAACATTGCTAAACCCCCTTTGCATAAACGAGACCAGTCCAACTCCTGCTGGAACCGCTGAATCTCCTGGACTAACTATCTGTCTATTCGACAGACCGGCCAGATGCGAAGACCTTGCCAGTCTGTTTCCAGGCCTTGCGGCTTATTCGGGCGGGTTTTCCAGACCGAATGCGCTGTGCAGGGCTCTAACTGCTAACTCGAGGTACTTTTCCTCTATGACTACGGAAATTTTGATTTCAGATGTGGTGATAAGCTGAATATTGATCGACTCTTTCGATAATGCTTCAAACATCCGGCTGGCAACACCGGCATGTGAGCGCATGCCCACACCCACCAGCGAGACCTTGGCCACTTTCTGGTCCACTTCAATACCCCGGGCACCCATTTCCGACGAAATTTTCTCCAGGATTCGGGCAGCCTTGTCGGCGTCCTTCTTCGCTACGGTGAAAGTGATATCGTTGGTGTTATCGGCACCGATATTCTGGACAATCACATCAACTTCGATGTTTGCTTCACTGATGGGGCCAAAAACCTTGAACGCCATGCCAGGAACATCAGGCACACCGACTACACTCAACTTGGCCTCATCCCTCGTGAACGCGATACCAGAAATAATCGGGTTTTCCATGATAGATTCTTCCTCTGAGACAATTAACGTGCCGGGACCGTCTTCGAAAGAGGACAGAACCCGCAGTGGGACGTTGTATTTACCGGCAAACTCTACAGAGCGGATCTGCAGAACTTTTGCCCCGAGACTGGCCATCTCAAGCATTTCTTCAAATGTAATACGGTCCAGACGCCTGGCGTTATCAACTACGCGGGGATCGGTTGTGTAGACACCGTCGACATCGGTGTAGATCTGGCATTCATCGGCCTTCAGGGCAGCTGCTATCGCTACTGCCGTGGTATCCGAACCACCTCTTCCCAACGTTGTAATATTTCCCTGTACGTCCACTCCCTGAAAACCTGCAACAACGACGACCTCGCCTTTATCCAGGTCAGCGCGCAGTTTGTCGCCGTCAATTTCCTGGATTCGTGCCTTGGTATGCGCATTATCAGTGAGTATCCCTACCTGCCCGCCGGTGTACGACTTTGCCGGACAACCAATTTCCTGCAACGCCATGCTCAAAAGGGCGATGGTTGTCTGCTCACCGGTGGAGAGCAACATGTCCATCTCACGGGGAGATGGCTCTTTTTGAAGTTCAAAAGCCATGGCGGTCAGATTGTTGGTCACGCCACTCATGGCGGAGACCACGACAACAACCTGATTTCCTTCAGCCTTGCACGCAGCAACCCGTTGGGCCACTGCCTGGATCCTGTCGATGGAACCCACTGAAGTTCCACCGTATTTCTGAACTATCAACATGATTCTGTCACTAACTTCCAAAAGTGATCTAATGTTATTTATGGAACGTTTTTATGTATTTGTGAAACGCTGATTGCGATTATTCAATCTTAAAGAATAGACGCAAGGTACTGTTTTACCTGAGAAATTGCCTCAGGAAGCGACTCTGGGGTATTTCCCCCAGCCATGGCCATATCCGGTCGGCCGCCACCCTTACCACCGACTATTTTGGCGGCTTCGTTAACAATTTCTCCGGCCTTGACGCGCCCGGTGAGGTCCTTGGTGACACCGGCAACGAGGCTGACTTTGCCATCGGCAGCGGTGCCAAGCACAACGATGGCAGAACCCAGCTTGTTCTTAAGCTGGTCAGTGGTATCTCGCAGCGCCTTGCTGTCCACACCCTCGACGATTGCCGCCAGTACCTTGATACCGTTGATTTCCTCCGCCTGCGACGCCAGGTCCGTGCCGGCAGAGCTGGCCAGTTTGGCCTTGAGCTGTGCCAGTTCTTTTTCCAATTGACGATTCGTACTGGTCAACTGCTCGACACGATCAACGACCTTGTCCATGCCACTTTTCACGGTACCAGCCACCTGGCGCAGACGGGCTTCCTGTTCCTGCACCAGCGTCACAGCGGCCTGCCCGGTGACGGCCTCGATACGACGAACGCCAGCGGCAATGCCGGTTTCTGCCAGAATCTTGAACAATCCGATATCTCCCGTGCGGTTTACATGGGTGCCACCACAAAGCTCAATGGAGAAATCGGCACTCTCATCGCCGGGTGTGCCACGACCCATCGTGACCACGCGCACTTCACTGCCGTATTTTTCACCGAACAGCGCCATCGCGCCTTTCTGCTTGGCAGCGTCCATCGCCATCACTTCCTTCGTCACTTCTACGTTGTCCTGGATCTGGCGGTTCACGATGATTTCAATTTCTCGCAATTCGTCTTCTGTTACCGGTTTGTTATGGGAGAAGTCAAAACGCAGATATTTCGGATTTACCAGCGAGCCTTTCTGCATGACATGGCTGCCCAGTACCTGACGCAGTGCCGCATGCATGAGATGGGTAGCGGAATGGTTGAGCACGGTCGGCTGTCGCTGGCTGTTGTCGACCCGGCAACCCACAGCATCGCCTACTGACAGACTGCCGGTGTCGACGTTACCAATATGAAGAAACTGGTCACCCTGCTTCTGGGTATCACGGACGTTGAAACTTGCGCCACCGGCAGTGAGGGTGCCGCAGTCACCGACCTGGCCACCGGATTCACCGTAAAACGGTGTGGCATCAATCAGGACTATGCCTTTTTCGCCTTCATTCAACGCGTCAACGGCTTTGCCATCGCGATACAAAGCGACCACGGAGGCCTGGCCATTGAGGGCATCGTAACCGGTAAAACGGGTACCGTTTTCCAGGCGTATATCAAGGGCCTCGGTGCTTTCAAACTGGCTAGCCGAACGCGCCTGGGTTTTTTGTTTTGCCATTTCGGCATCGAACTCGTCCATGTTCAGGGTGAGCCCACGCTCCCTGGCGATATCGGCCGTCAGGTCTACCGGAAAACCGTATGTGTCATACAGCTTGAACACGGTTGCTCCGGGAATGGTGCTGCCTGCGAGGTCGCCAATGGCCTTCTCGAGAATGACCATACCGTTGTCCAGTGTGCGGGCAAACTGTTTCTCCTCTGCCAGCAAGGTCTCGATGACGCGGTCTTTTTCCGTGACCAGGTCAGGATAGGCTTCGCCCATGACGTCGCACAGCGGCGCCACCAGCTTGTGGAAAAACGGCTCACTGACACCCAGCTTGTGACCATGGCGAATGGCGCGCCGGATGATACGGCGCAGCACATAGCCCCTGCCCTCATTGGCCGGAATCACGCCATCAAGCACCAGGAAGGCACAGGAACGAATGTGATCGGCAATCACGTTCAGAGAGGCATTGGTGCGATCGGTCGCGCCAGTCCGCTCAGCGACAGAGGTGATGATGTGTTGGAACAGATCAATTTCGTAGTTGCTGTGGACATGCTGCATGACGGCAGCGATACGCTCCAGCCCCATGCCGGTGTCGACTGACGGTTTTGGCAACGGCGTCATGGTGCCATCGGCTGAGCGATTGAACTGCATGAACACCAGGTTCCAGATTTCGATGTAGCGATCGCCATCCTCATCCGGGCTACCGGGAGGACCGCCAGGAACCTCGTCACCATGGTCGTAGAAAATTTCGCTGCAGGGACCACAGGGACCGGTGTCTCCCATTGCCCAGAAATTGTCTTTTTCACCCATACGGGTAAATCGTTCAGCCGGCACCCCGATTTCCTTGAGCCAGATATCGGCGGCTTCGTCGTCGTCTTCAAAGACGGTAACCCAGAGTCTGTCCTTGGGCAGTCCCAGGTTTTCGGTCAGGAAGGTCCAGGCAAAATTGATGGCTTCACGCTTGAAGTAGTCACCAAAGCTGAAGTTGCCGAGCATTTCGAAAAAGGTGTGATGACGAGCGGTATAACCGACGTTTTCCAGGTCATTGTGCTTGCCGCCGGCACGCACACAGCGTTGCGACGTAGTGGCTCGTTTGTAAGACCGCTTGTCCTGGCCGAGAAACACATCCTTGAACTGGACCATGCCGGCATTGGTGAACAGCAGGGTCGGGTCATTGCCGGGCACTAGCGAACTGCTGGACACCACTTCATGGCCCTGCTCGGCAAAATAATCCAGGAAAGCCTGGCGGATTTCTGCGCTCTTCATCGTTGCTTGAGTGTCTTTGCTGTCGTTGCTGTCTGTGTCAGGGGCTGGTGGTACTAACCTTGTACCTACGGAAACCGCTGGCTAAAAAAGGCGGCAATTATATAGGAAGCACAGGCATAATTGCTATCAATAACCCTGTTATTTCAACAATCTAGGGCCTGGTAACGCCATTTGAATCATCACTGCGGACTGCGCATAATGCACCGTCAAATTGAGCCCCAATGGACCGGTTGAGCATAACCTGATGAAGATACTGAAACTGAGCCTGGCAGTGATCACCGTGTTGGTCGCCGGCATGATGCTGCTGGCCCGTATGCAGGCCAGCACCATGGTCAATCACCCCTCAGGTGAACGCTCCCTCCCCGACCAGACGCCGGCCGATATCGGTGTCGCATACGAGGATGTCACCGTCCGTACCAGCGACAACTTACTCCTGGAAGGCTGGCTGGTCCCGCCGAAGAACGGCGCGCTGATCATCATGCAGCATGGTTATAAATTTCACCGGGGCGGATTCATCGAGGAGATCGGGATGTTCGCCCGTGCCGGGTATGGTGTTCTGGCGACTACGGTGCGTGCACACGAGAATAATCCCGGCGAACAGATCACTTTTGGCGTCGAGGAGATGAAAGACTTACACGCTTGGGTGCTCTTTGCCCGAGCCCTGCCCGACGTCGATCCAGCCAAGATCGGTATGCTCGGTGATTCCATGGGCGGTTCCATGGTAATCCAGTATGCCGCGGCCAATGAGACGATTAGAGCAGTCATTGCACATTCCGCCTTCTCTTCCCTGCAGGACACCATCGCCACGAGCGTCCGGCACTTCACCGGGCTCCCGGCATTTCCCTTCGCACCCATGATCCAGTTCTGGGCGGAAATGGAACTGGGCATCGATGCTACCTATGTGGATGCCAAGCGGTGGATCGGTGATATCAGTCCACGCCCGGTCCTGATCATCAACAGTCTCGATGATGAGGTCATCTCACCGGAGAGCGGCATGCTGCTCTTTGAGGCTGCCGGGGAGCCGAAAGAGCTCTGGCAGGAAAACGGTGTCGGCCATGCAGATTTCGATGGCGCCTTTACCGAGGAATATGAACGCAGGGTCCTTTCCTTCTTCAACCGCCACTTCTTCCCGGACGCCATCCTCTAGGTAACATTGGCATATGCATAAAAAAGCCCGGCATCGCCGGGCTTTTTTACAGACGCAGCAGAATCAGAATACTTTTCTCAGCGTCATGCCATACGTCCTGGGTTCTCTCGGGTAGGCACTGAGCTTGCCGTCCTGTAGCGGGGTATCGAACACCGTGCCGTACCAGTTCTCGTCGGTGACGTTTCGTCCCCACAGCATCAGTTCGAAACCGGCATCAAACCTGGCGATTGCCCTGAGATTCAGGAAGTCCCTGGCACCCTGCTTGGCAAAAGGATCGTTGTTGCTGTGCATGAACATATCGCTGTAACTCACATACTCACCACCCAGTGTCAGCGTGTTGCCATTACCCAGCTCGAAAGTCTTCATGGCATTCAGCGAGATATAGTCATCAGCCACGCCCGATACCCTGTCTCCACTGCGGTTACAGAAGCCCTGGGTCAGGAACTGTGCAGCCTCTACCGGATCACCGGTATGGAAGATGTTGGAGATCTGGCAATTGCCCTTGTCGAAATCCTCAAAGCTTGCATCGGTATGCGCATAGGCCAGCTGGAAACTGAGTGAATCAGTCGGATTCCACCAGACTTCAGCCTCGACACCCTGCACATCGACGCGACCGGCGTTCTGCAGGTTGAAGGCAGTACCAGTGAAGGTGTTCGTCTGCAGGTCTTCCACTTCCATACTGTACACCGCGAGGTTGATACGCAGGTTCTGATCGATGAAATCCTTCTTGACCCCGATCTCGAAATTCTCAGTGTCTTCCGAGTCAAATACGGTGTCGAAACCCAGGCCGATCCTGTCGGTGTTGGTGCCACCTGATTTATAACCGGTACCATATGAAGCATAGATCAGGCTGGTGTCATCAATGCGCCATGAGAGACCAATATTACCGGTCACGCGACTGTCATCGAGGTCAGCATTGATATCGGGGCGCGGGCAGAAACGGACTGTCACAGCACAGTTCGCCCAGCCAGGCATGTAGAGCACGTTCAAGGCTGGCAGGTACGGTGTCGGGTCCATGCCTGCCAATGCAGGGTTGAAGGTAGCGCCCGTGCCGTCACCCGCAGGCGCACCCTGCGCGGCCTTGGCCTGTTCACCTGCGATGGTGAGCGCTGCTCCGATGGCATCCACGTTCACGTCGGCCGGGCCAGGCGTGAGCACAGACTCGCGGAAGCGGCTGGTCATATCCTTGTTCTCATCGGTATATCGCAGGCCGATATTCAGTTCCAGGTCGTCAGTCAGGTCGTAATCGATACGACCGAAGATCGCATTTGCACGATGATCCTGGTTGCTGTAATCCTGGATAGTGTTGCCTGGCACGATCGGCGCAGCGAAAGCCGGCCCGAAACTCTGGCCATAGACCAGGTTGATGAAACCGAGTAATTCAGGCGGTGTGCCGATCAGCGCGCCAAGTACATCGGGCGATGCCGCGATGGCATAGTTTGGCAACAGGCTTCCTAGGTACAGGAAATCCTCACTCTGCAGTTCCTGCTGGTAGAGGTAGATGCCCGCCTGGTAACGAAAGCGTTCTTCCTGGTCACTGGAGATACGGAACTCCTGTGTCCACATGCGCTGCTCTGCCACCTGCAGACGGTTCGCCAGATCGACGTCGGAGAAATCGGCATCGATTGCATCGCGGGTATCGAAGCTGCGGAACGCTGTGATGGATACGAAATCGAAATTGTTGAAACGCTTGTCAATCTGGAGAGAGACTCCGCTGTCCTCATTCTCGGACGAAGGCATCTGGTTGAGAGACAGGCGACCTGCATCGAAGCTACCCGTCGGATAAACAGTGCCACCGAGTGCGGTAAGGATTGCGTCACTGCCAAAGACTGGTGCGCCGCCTTCGGTGCGGCCCGAAGCCACCAGGCTGTCTTTCAGTGTCAGTGCCGCACAACACACTTCATCTATTTCTGAATAATCGATGATCAGCCTTGCAGACAAGTCATCGGACGGTTCATACAGGAACTGCTGACGAATACCCCAGCGGGAACGGTCGTTGAGCTCGCCACTCTGGTTATCCACCTCGATCCAGCCATCGCGTTCGCTGGAGAAGACCGTTGTTCGGGCTGCCAGCGTGTCGCTCAGGCTCCAGTTGAAGGCACCGTTGAGATTGATCATGGAATAGTTACCGGCTGTCACTTCCACGAATGCATTCTGTTCATGACTCGGGGCGACGGTCCTCACGAGAAGAGCACCGGATGCAGAGTTTTTGCCGAAAAATGTGCCCTGCGGTCCACGCAAGACTTCGACCGCCTCGAGATCTGCCAGTTGATTGAACATGGAAGCTTGCCTGGCGCGGTAGACGCCATCGATATACAGACCGACCGATGACTCGAGCCCGAAGTTCTGGGCACCCGTGCCAATTCCCCTGATGGAGAAATTACCGGTACCCGAACTCTGGTTGGTGCCGACCACCAGGCTGGGCACACTCCACATCAGTTCCTGGACATCCTTAATCGAGTTGTCTTCCAGGAAAGTACCGGATACGGCGGAGACTGCCACCGGGACATCCTGGATATTCTCTTCTCGCAACTGTGCAGTCACAACGATCTCCTCCAGGCCCTGGCCAAAGACAGGGACAGCAGTAACACTGCAAGCTAAAAGGAGTGTCGAAATGATAGTAGTTGAACGTTTAGTGCTTTTCATCGCCTGTGTCATGGCTTTTCCCCCGAAGACTAAAGCATTGTTATTTAAGCCTAATTCGCGAAGTTTACCTGATTGTAAAGAAATCTTGTAAAAGTATTTGCCATACATTCGGGATTATTGCTCGTAGGTATCCTTGATCTTGCCATCCCGGCTCAACATGATCGCTATCGGTCGCGTCTGTGGCACATGGGAAAACACGATCATGGAAATCACCAGCAGCGGCACGCACAGGAACATGCCGGGAATGCCCCAGATCAGCCCCCACAGCGACAGGTTGAGCAGAATGATGAGCGGACTCAGGTTGAGCGAGTTACCCATCAGGCGCGGTTCCAGAATATTGCCGACACAGACCTGGATGGCCATGATGCCCCCAAGGACGATGAAAAACGGCGTATAGGTGTCGAACTGCACCAGGGTGATCAGCGACGGAAAGATGGTCGCTACGATGGAGCCGATCGTGGGAATGAAGTTCAGCAGGAAAATCAGCAGCGCCCAGAATTCGGCAAAGTCCACATCGACCAACTTCATAAAAATATAGCTGAGCACACCGGTCATGGAACTGGTCAGCATCTTGATACTGATGTACTTCTGCACGTCCTCGTTGATCTTGCGAATCAAAAGACGCACGCGCTTTTCCTTGTCCGGGCTATTGGCAAGCGAAGCCACCTTGCCGCTGAAATTGCCCTGCTCCAGCAGCAGGAAAATGACGTAGATGATGATGATGCCCATGTTGGCCGCGATATTGGTCAGGGACGCTGCCAGGCCGGTGATGAACTGGCTCAGGTTTAGCAGTTCCGTGAGCTGGCTGAGGGTCGGCTCCTGTTCGATACGCAGCAGCCTGAGAATGCTGTCCCAGCGGTTTTCAAGGTTGGTCTGGTAAATCGGGGCCACCCTGACCACGCCGGCGATATTGCTGGCGATCAGTTCCACGATAGCCCAGATAATCGCAAAGAAGGTCAGGAATGACAGCGTGTAGCGTAAGGCAGGCGCCATGGGCTGACCGCCAGGTTTGAGGCGCCCGAACCCTTCGGACATCAGGTTGATCAGGTACCAGAACACGATCGCGATCACGAGCGGCAGCAGGATCCTCTGGCCCACAACAAGAATATAGAACACCAATGCCACCAGGATGCTGGCCATGACAAAGTTCTGCAGCTTGAGCTTGTTCGTTTCCATGGAATGGTGCCTGTGGCTGTTGCCAGATTTTGCAATATTGTGCCCTAAGCCCGCCTCTTGCGCAGTAGTCAGTTCAGTCCCAGGCCGATGCCAGGACACAGGCACTACTGCAACTGATCAAGCAGCAGATAACTCAGTATGCTGATAATCAGGCCACCGGCCAGGTTCAGCACAAACCCGGTTCGCACCATCTGCCCTATGGATATCTGGCGACTGGCAAACACAATGGCATTGGGTGGTGTGGCTACCGGCAGCATGAAGGCCATAGAAGCGCCGAGTGCAGCGGGCACCATGAGCGCGAAGGGATGCAGATCCATGGAAATGGCCAGCGCGCCCATCACCGGAATAAACAGGGTCGCTGTGGCAGCATTGGATGTCATCTCGGTCAGGAAGGTGACAAAGAGCACCACCACGACAATCAGGACAAAGAAGTGGATGCCCTGCAGGATGGTCAGCTGGTTCGCCAGCCACTCGGTCAGCCCGGATTCACTGAAGCCCGAGGCCAGCGCAAATCCGCCCCCCATGAGAATGATGATGTCCCAGGGTATGGTTTTCGCGGTATCCCAGTCGAGGATGAAACCACCCTTCCCCTTGCCCGCCGGCATAATGAACAACAGAAAGGCACCGCACATGGCAATGGCCGGATCCGACACGAAACCCAGCCATGACGGTGTAAACAGCCCGCGCAGTATCCAAGCCATGGCCACCAGGAAAAACAGGAAGGCGACCTTTTTCTCTTCGCCGCTCATGGGGCCCATGGCATCTAACTGCTCTCGAATATGGCGGGCCGCGCCGGCACTGTCGGTATCAGCATCATTCATGGGATACATGATCTTGGTCAGCACTACCCAGATCAGTGCCAACATGCATATGGAAATCGGCAGGCCCAGTTTCATCCAATCCACAAAACTGATCTCATAGCCGTAAAGGGTATCGATGATGCCGATGAGAATGGCATTTGGCGGCGTGCCCACCAGGGTCGATACCCCACCGGCTGATGAGGAATAGGCAATGCCCAGCATCAGGGCCGTGCCGAAATTGTAGGCACCGCTGGTCTTGCCTTTCTCCATGCGGGTCTGTTCCACCACCGCGATGGCCACCGGCGTCATCATTACGCACGTGGCTGTGTTGCTGATCCACATGGACAGCAGCGCTGTGGCCAGCATGAACCCCAGCACCAGCCGGTTGGGACTGCTGCCGACCTTGTCGATGACGGTCAGGGCAATGCGGCGGTGCAGCTGCCACTTCTGCATGGCAACGGCAATCAGGAACCCGCCCATGAACAGGAACAAGATTTCGTTACCGTATGACAAGGTGGTGGTGCCGGTCGGCATGATGTCGAGTAGCGGGAACAGGAATATCGGCAGCATGGCCGTCGCGGGTATCGGGACGGTTTCCGCCATCCAGAAACAGGCCATTAACAGGGCAATAGCCGCCACGCGTGATGCTGCCACACTCATCCCTTCAGGCAAGGGCATCAGCAGTACTGCGAAGAACAGTAATGGCCCGGCGATAAGTCCGACTTTTTGTCGCAATGTAAATGCCCACAACATGGGTTCTGATTCTATTACTTATTCAGTCGGGCTGGCTATGAGAAACACCCCGCATTACCCAACCGCAAGAAACGGATTTTCTTTTTCCGGCAAACCTTCTACTTTTACCCCATGAACGCCATGCCAGACAAAACCCTGCCCCCGGCCGAGAGTCCGGCCTATGCCACCATGGAAAAGGCGCTGTACCTACTGGCAGACCAGCACATCTCTCCGGCGAGTCTGGGCGAGCTGGCGGCGGCCTGCGGCTTGAGTGAATTTCATTTTCAGAAGCTGTTTTCACGCTGGGTGGGCATCAGTCCGAAGCGTTTTTGCCAGTACCTGGACAAGGAATACATCAAGAATCTGCTTGATGCCGGCCTGACGCCGCTGGGGGCGTGCTACCAGACCGGTCTTTCCGGCCCCGGTCGCCTGCACGACCTGTTCATCACGACCGAGGCGGTGACGCCGGCGCAGTACCACAAACAGGGGTGTGACCTGACTATTGAATACGGCATCCACCAATCACCCTTTGGGGCCTACCTGGTGGCGGTGACCAGCCAGGGCATTTGCCATATGGCTTTTATCACCGGATCACCGGATGCAGCCATTGATCAGCTCCAGCGGCTATGGCCACTCTCACATCTGCGCCGCGAAGAAGGCTTCACACTCAAAACCCATAACCGCCTGTTCAATGGCAGGCCTGACGGCGACAGACCAGTGTCCATTCTCCTTAAAGGCACCAATTTCCAGATCCAGGTCTGGCTGGCACTGCTCAGGATCCCCTATGGCCAGGTCACCTCCTATGAGCAACTTGCCCACCTGGCCGGAAATCCGGACGCCACCCGGGCCTGCGCCTCGGCGATTGCCGCTAACCAGATCGCCTGGCTGATTCCCTGCCATCGTGTGATTCGCAAGCTGGGTGAAACCGGCCAATACCGCTGGGGTAGCACCCGCAAGCGCCTGATACTCGGGTATGAGGCGGCTACCCGCAGCGACTGAGTCGCCATCACCCGGGCAGCCTGGCTGCCATCCCATAGACCATACCTATCCTGCCGATAGAAACAATATATTTCATCGATAAACGCGCCGTCCGTAAAGTGACCAACACGAAAGCAGTCCTGGTAATTGCACACAGTTAAAACTTAATAATCCTGACGGAGGAAGACATGCAACAATCAGTGCCACAAGTGACGTTCAAGACCCGCGTTCACGATGAGAGTATCGGCGGTGACAACCCGTTCCGCTGGCAGGACGTGACCACTGACGAGATTTTCAAGGGCAAGCGCGTGGTGGTATTTGCGTTGCCGGGTGCATTCACTCCTACCTGCAGCAGCACGCATCTGCCGGGCTATGAGAAGCACTATGAAGAACTGAGGCAACTGGCCATTGACGAAATCTACTGCCTGAGCGTCAACGATGCCTTCTCCATGTATCAGTGGGGCAAGCAGCTCGGCGTGAAAAACGTCAAGCTGCTGCCGGATGGCAACGCACACTTCACCAAGGGCATGAACATGCTGGTGAAGAAGGAAAACCTGGGGTTTGGTGACCGTTCATGGCGCTATTCCATGATTGTCGATGACGGCCACATCGAAAAAGTGTTTTCCGAGCCGGGCATGTGTGACAACTTCGGTGAAGACCCCTTCACCTGCAGCGATGTCGACACCATGCTGGAATACCTGCGCAGCAAACAGTAATTCGCACTTCTGCTGACAGGACAGTGCTGGCACAACTCAACGCCATAACTGTTCCCAAGGCAGTACTGACCAGCACCGTGCTGGAAGTTTCCACCCCTCGAAATATCCCCCGATATTTCATCCCCTTGGGCCGGTCAGTCATGACCGGCCCTTTTTTATGGGAAACTTACTGACCGGCCCTGTCACCAGCACTTATTTGCCCGACCATTCCTGTTATTCTGGGCAGGCTTTCCAGCGCCCTGCCCTTTATGGACAAAACAGATCGCGGAAATCCGGGAGCTGGCCTCAGGCTGGCGCCGGCAGGCAGGACAGATCTCAGCTATCAATGCGGTCACGGCAAGCATCCGGGACCAAGAAGGAGCCATTATGACAGCCATCGTACAGATCAATTTCCCCTATACCGAAAGCCAGGCCGACCTGGAACAGCACTCCGAGGAGGCTGCCGGGCGCTTCACCGACGTCAGTGGCCTGCTCTGGAAAATCTGGCTGGTCGATGAAAACACCAAGACAGCTGGCGGCATTTACCTGTTCAGCAGCCGGGACAAGGCGGAAGCCTATGCCATCGGGCCGCTGGTGGCGCGCCTGCAGGAAGTCCGTACGGGAGTCGAAGTAAAAGTGTTCGATACGATTGAAAGTGCCGGCGACATTACCCGAGCACCGAAAGCCTGAAAACCTGAAACCTTGTAGGTCGGCATAGCGCAGCGTTTGCCGACATTTTGCAAATTATTTGTCAGGATCGACCACGGAAAATCAAATGTCCGCAAACGGCCTAACAGGCCTATGCCGACCTGCGGCAACGCTGGTTCAGTGCGTCATCGTGTAGACGGCAATATTGACTGCCAGACGCAGCCCCAGGTTGACCTTCTCAGCGGGATAGCGAGGATCATCTGCCCACTGCCAGGAATCGGCAACATCGTTATTGAAGGCAATCAGCACCATCAGGCGTCCGCTGTCATCTATGATCCCGCGCCATTGCGGCTCCCTGCCATCCCCCAGCCAGCCACCGCCTCCCCGCATGAGGGAATTGAAGTTGGGAATCTGGGTCTCTGCCAGTGCGGGTATGTCATACACCGTATGAAAGACCGGATGTGACTGATCGAGGTCGACTATGGGCCGGTCCGGAAACACCTTGTCCATGCCACGAACAAAACCGGCCCAGGAATAGGAATCGAAAAAGCTGTCACTGAAGAGGAAGCCGCCGCGCAGCAGGTAATCCCGCAACTTGGCCGCCTGGGCATCACTGAGATCCCAGTAGCCCGCCAGCCCAACCATGAGAAAGGGCCAGTAATACACATCCTCGCCGTCATTGAGATTGACGGGTTGTTCGACGGAACGGGTATTGATTGTCGAGAAACGGCGCAGCAGGCTGACAAAGGTACGATCGCCTTTCGGGTAATCCACTCCCCAGCTGGTACCACCCTGTTCCCAGTCGCCGCCACGCCACCCCATCCGTACCGACGACGGATACATCAAACGACCGCTGACAAATTCCCCGGGGACATCCCAGTCCGGCGGCAGGTGCAGGTCGGGTTCGTATTCAAAGCCGGGATATTCACGAAACGGTCGTTGTGCCACAGCCGTCGGCTGTGCCACGACGGTTGTCAGCAGCAGAAATGCCGCTAGCCAGTGCCTGATCGGGGAAGTTTTCATGCTGCCCCGATTATAGGCCACTCTGCCCTGCTGCTGGCAAACCTGAACAGGGCCGTCAGCAGGTCATGGTAAGCACTGTACAACCGTGGCGTTGATGCCAGTACACTGGCGGCATGGCCAGAAATCACACCAGAAAGCCCTCGGAAAAACCGTCCACACTGGCGCGATTGCGCCGACTCGGGGCCCTTAGTCCTGACGACCATGCCGGTTTTCGGGAGTTCCGCCGTGGCTTGCCCACCAGGCAGTGGATACTGCCTTTCAGGAAACCCTGGCCGGCCACCCTGATACTGGCTGCCTCCGCCGCAGGACTGAGTCTGCTGTTGTTGATCGTGCCCATCCCTGCCGGTTCTTTTGATGATCTCTTTGACCTGACTTCGTCGCTGTTCATGATGTTCTGGGCGCTGGGCTGGCTCGCCGGCATCCTCATAGTCATTGCCCTCCAGCTGGCCTCGCTGTTTGCCCGGGAAGTCATGATGGTCAGCGACTCCACGCTGTGCCAGCGTCTCTAATTGTTCGGGTATGGTTTTGAGGCCCGCTATCCATACTCCCGCATCAGCCAATTGCGTTATGCCCAGACCAGTACCGAACCGGGGCCAACATAGCGTGGCGCCCACCTGGTGTTTGACTACCTGGGCATGCCGGTCAGGTTCGGCAGCAACCTGGACCGTGACACAGGTGCCGGACTGATAGAGGACATCAATGCCGTCCTGCCCCACCCTCTACCAAAGACTCTGTCAGGCGACACGCTGGCTGAAGCCCGCGATCAAGCCGCTGCTGACCAGCAGGCAGAACCTGAATCCCAACCCTCAGCCATGGTGGCGCCAACGGCTACTCCGGCAGGCCGTACCAGCCTGTGGCTGCCGCTGGGCGTGCTGCTACTGGACTGGTCGGTTGGTGACATCATGCTGCTGTTCTGGCTGAAAAGTGCCATTGTCGGTTTTTTCAATATCCTGAAGATGTTCCGGATTGTCGGCCCCATGGCGATTTTTTACAGCCTGTTCATCATCGGGCATTTCGGTGCCTTTATGGCGGTCCACCTGATGTTCATTTTCAGCCTGTTTATTGACTCGTCTGGCCAATCGGCTTCACTGGCAGAGGTGGTAGAGATTTTCCGGCGCCGTTATGGCCGAGCAAACCGGTGATCGCGCCGTTGCGCGCATGGAAACTTGCATCATCAACCGCAACGATGTCCCAGAAGCGCTTGGTCAGATGGCTGACTTCAATCACCGCTCAACGTGCTCCCGCCCGGTGTGACAAAAAACGGTCTGCGGTGAAACTGGCTCACACAGCCGGTATCCAGATCAGCCAGGGTGCCACTTTCAATGAAGGCGTTCATGATGCCGGCCGTGCAGCCGGTAAACAGCGTGCCATGGCCGAAGCCTGCCAGCACCAGATGCAGGGAATCCGGCAAACCAGCCGCTACCGCTTCTCCCCAGACGGGCGGCGTGATGGGATCCCCTTCCCCAGAGAAAAGCAGTACCGGTTTATCGGCAGTGACTGTCGCGAAATAGGCTGCCGGCACCTCGCGCCGGGGCCATATCCCGCAAGCCGACAGAATGAATTCATTGAACAGAGCAGAACACAAGCGATAGGCATTGTCGTTTTACGCTGACAACTGCCCCTGGTCGAGGCGGCTGAAGTCTTCATTGCAGATCACTGACAGAAACATGCCCTGGTTAATGTCCGTCTCACCATACTGCCCGGCCAGGGCCTGCAGCGGGCGATAGTTGCTCAGCCAGACCTGCTCGATGATGAGCGGGATCACGCGCTGGGCTTCCCGGCTGTACAGCACCTGGCGAATAAAACTGAGAAATTCGTAATCCGAGAAAGTGGTCTCGATGGTACTGAAATCTCGATCATCGATGACTGTCACCGGCTGTGGTGTCGCGAGCCTGTCCAGCCGTTCATCAAAATGCGCGGACAGATTCGGAAAGGCGGCCTGGCAATCCACTTGTGCGGCGCAATCAGCCAGCAGTTTCTCCAGTGAAGCTGAGGCATCACGATCACTGTACAAGGGCAGTGTCAGCGTGGTCGAGGCAATGGCATCGATAATGACTGCCCGTGTACTGTCCAGAAAAGCCTGCAGGTAAGCCAGGGCCGCGCGTGAACCATAGGAAGCTCCCCACAAATTGATTTGCGGAAACTCCAGCCACTGGCGAATGGCATCCAGGTCCTGCATGGCTATGTCGGTGGTGTAATAACGCGGATCGGCATCCATCTCTGCCAGGCAGACGGTAATGACCGCCAACTGGATGGCCAGCATCTCGTCGAAATCAGGATCCTGTTCAGCCAGGGCGTCTGACTCGACGTCATCTAGCTGGCAGTCGAAAGGGCTAAGTTCACCTGTACCACGCTGGTCCACCAGCACGATGTCCCGCTCGGTCCGCAACCGGGAAAAAACCTGGGCCACCTGGATCAGGTCGGTCGCTGCCTGGCCAGGTCCGCCGGCCATCAGGAACAGGGGGTCAGACAACGGCATATCCGCCAGTGACGGCAGCACCATCACTTTCAGGTCAATCTGCCGTGCTTGCGGCTCGGCATAATTTTCCGGCACGCTGACCGTGTTGCAGCGGCTTTCAGCCACCAGGGCTGCCAGTGGGGTATCGGCTTGCCTGGCACAGGCCTCGAAATCGGCCAGGGTGCTTTCACGGTGGGCAAGAAACTGCTGGCGCTCGGCATCTGCGGCATTATCGTTGTCACTGCAACCGCTGAGCAGGAGCAGCAAGATCGGCAGGATCACTTGAGCCAGAGAAACAGGAATACCTTGCGGTCGTCGGGGTTTCATTGGCTGCTGTTCCAGGTTGCCGATCAGTTCGCCAGCTGGCGCGTGAATTCCAGCAGCGCCTGTATTTCTTCAGGTTGGAGGAAGTAGCGCACCATCAGCTTTTCATAACCCTGAACCTGCTTGGCGTCCGGGTTGCTGATGGACTCAATGATGTAATCGTCATCCACCACCACGGTGGAACCATCCACCAGGGTCTCTGTCTTGCCGTACATCCCCAGCCAGGTCGGTCCGATACCGACACTGCCATCGAGGGTATGACACACAACACAACCATTGTCCTGCGCAATCTCCAGTCCCCTCGTGGCCAGGTCCGTGTCCAGATCAGGAATATCCAGATCGGAATTGACGGTGCGAATGATCAGGGTAAGCCCGACCACAAGGATCGAGACAAGGACGATGCCGACTGCAATATGCATCCATTTTTGCTTCATGACTTTACTGGACTCCCCGGGAATGGAAATGACGGTCTGTGCGGCGGTTTTCGCCCAGGCTAGGACCTGACCACCGGTAATGACCAGGCAGGGTCAGGATGATAAACTTGCCGCCTTCAAAAATCCTGCCCAACGCAGCTGGGCAATGATAACAAACAGGACTGATGTTTCTATGGTGAGTGTAGGCGAAATACTCTGGGAACCTTCCCAGGAATGGGTTGATAAAACGAATTTGTCAGCATTCCGGCAGTGGCTGAAAGAAAATCAGGGTGTTGAATTCGACAATCTGCATCAGTTGCGTCGGTGGTCCCTGGACCACCTGGATGATTTCTGGCAGGCCGTCTGGGACTTTTTCAAGGTCGAAGCCGCTACCCCACCCACTGCCGTGCTCGGCAAACGCACCATGCCCGGTGCCGAGTGGTTCCCCGGATCCACGCTGAACTACGCCCAGCACATCCTGCGCAATGAAAAACCCGGCGAAGCTGCCCTCATGTATGCCAACGAGGACCATGTGCTGCACGAACTGGAATGGTCCGAGCTGGCCGACAGTGTCCGCATCCTGGCCACGGAATTGCGCAAGATGGGCATTCAGCGCGGTGACCGTGTGGCCTGTTACATGACCAACATTCCCCAGGCTGCGATCGCCCTGCTCGCCTGCAGCAGCATCGGCGCCATCTGGTCGTCCTGCTCCCCGGATTTCGGCACCCACAGTGTGCTGGATCGCCTGTCGCAGATTGAGCCAAAGGTGCTGTTCTGTGTGGACGGCTATCACTACAAGGGCAAAGCCTTCGACCGCAAGGCGGAAGTGAAGAATATCGTCGAAACTCTGCACAGCATCGAGAAAGTGATTTATTTCCCGTACCTGAATAAAAACGACAAAACCCCGCCCGTGGACAGTGCCATTTTCTGGGATGAACTGATGGACAAGCCCAAGGTGCCAGCTGACATTTTCGAGTTTGAGCAGGTCCCGTTCGACCACCCCCTGTGGATCCTGTTTTCCTCAGGCACCACCGGTTTGCCGAAGGCCATCGTGCATGGCCATGGCGGCATCATTCTCGAGCAGTACATGCTCGGGGTGCTGCATTACAACCTCAAGCCGCAGGACCGCCTCTTCTTCTTCACCACCACCGGCTGGATGATGTGGAATTTTGTGGTCAGCACCCTGCTCTACAGTGCCGTGCCCATTCTGTATGACGGTAACCCGGTCTACCCGGAGCCTGATGCCCTGTGGAAGCTGGCTGATGATGCCGGTGCCGTCCTGTTTGGCGCGAGCCCCACGCTGCAACAAATGCAGCAGAACATGGGCGTGGTGCCCAAAGACAAATTCAAATTCGAAAAACTCGAGTTCATTATGCTGGCCGGCTCCGTGGTTTCCGCGGAATGCACCAAGTGGTTCTACGACAACGTCAAGAGCGACCTCTACCTGGCCCCCGGCAGTGGCGGCACGGATATCTGCGCCGGTTTCTGTGGCCCGATGCCCGGGCTGCCCGTGAAAGCCGGTGTCATCCAAATGCCGCATCTTGGTGTGGACCTGCAGGCCTTTGACGATGACGGCAATTCCCTGATCAATGAGGTGGGTGAATTCGTCGTAACACAGCCGATGCCATCCATGCCGCTGTACTTCTGGAATGACGAAGGCAACGAGCGCTACAAGGAAACCTATTTCGATGTCTACCCGGGCATCTGGCGCCAGGGCGATTACTTCATGATCAACGAGGAAGACGGCTGCTTCGTGCTTGGCCGCTCCGACGCCACCCTGAACCGCTACGGTATTCGTATCGGCACCGCGGAAATCTATCGTTGCGTTGACGGTATGGACGAAGTGGAAGACTCCATCATCGTCAACCTGGACCTGCCGGGCGAAAAGTTTTTCATGCCATTATTTGTGAAACTGCCGGAAGGCAAAACGCTGGACGATGAACTGAAGAAGAAAATTGCCGGTAAACTGCGCGCCGATTACACGCCGCGGCACATTCCGGATGAAATCTACCAGGTGGACGAAATTCCCTACACCCTGACGGGCAAGAAAATGGAAGTGCCTGTGCGCAAGATTCTGATGGGACGCGATGTGGAGAAAGCCGCCAATCGCGATGCCATGAGCAATCCGGGCTCACTGGATTACTTCATCGCCTTCCGTGATGAGCACAAGGACAAGCTCAGCTGAGTATCAGCACGATGCATGCCTGATGACATTCGCCATGCGGCTATACAACGTTGCTATGCAATGTCCTTGAGCAATGTCTTTATGAAATGTCGTTATGAAATGTCGTTATGCAAGTCCATTGTGGAGAGCAGAAACCCGGCAAGGGATATGCACGGACGTTCAGGCGATGGTGTTCAACAATCCATCATTCGGGGCCGGGGCCCCGAATGATTAACATCAAAAGCTGAGCAGTTTTCGTCGTCGGAACCGCCACCGAACAAATTACCGACACGGTTCAGCGCATTGCCGGCCGCCTCTTCCAGCTGCTGGCGACCTTCATCAACCTGCTTTTGCAATTGTTCCGATTTGGTGATCAGCTCGGTCACCTTGCTGACCAGGGCTTCGGCCGCACGACGAACTATCTGGCTGATAATGGGTGCCATGACCTGGCTGGCCAGATCGGCAGGATCGCGGTCCTGTTTGCACAGCTCCAGATCTCCCAGGCTGACTTGCACGGGTGACGGCAAACGGTCGTCCACCAGGTTGCCGGTTATGTTCTGAATCAGGATGTCGTCCACCATGAGGCGCGGCTGCGGACCCGCCTCGCTGGTTTCGACCGGCTCGCCACTGTTGATGCGCGCCGCCAGCGCATCAGAGTTGGTCATGCCGTCGCGGTTTTCATACAGCACGAACGGATCGCGTGACACCCCGCTAATGACATGGATGGATTCGGCGGGAATGTTCAGGATATCCAGCGCTTAGCTGAGTTCGGAAAACCGCAGCATGTCGGCATTGGTATAACCGGGAGGATTGGTGACGGCAAAATCATAAATGAAAGCCGTGCCACCAGGCAGGTCGAGAGCCACACTGCCCACCGATACCTGGGTACCGAGTGCGTTGGAGCCAGCGGTTTCAATAGCCGTTTCCACCAGGTCATCGAGGTTCAGGGACACTTAGGTAAATGCGCCACCTATAACGGGCAAGGATCGCAGCAAGGGCGATCAAGACTTTTTATGGCTCCTGACTCCTGCGTTTGGTGTGCAACAACCACTCTGACAGCACCTGCCTGGGAACAATACAAATTGGCAGGCTGCTTGTGTATGATTCAGTCTGCAAAAAAGCCCGCCCGGGCGATAACAAAATCTGTCATGCCCTGGTTTCGCTAATGCCCAGGCCAGGACGGCATTGACCAGTGCGCATCAGCGAGATTAGAGAAGGGATCCCCATGCAATTCTATCCACCGGAGTTTTACGACGATAAAAAGAACGGCTACACCGCTATTCGCACCGTGCCACTTGCCAGTGCCATGGGGGCCGAGATTCTTGATGTGGATATCGCCAATATCACCAACGAGCAGTTTGAACAGGTAAAGGATGCGCTGTTCCGCTACAAGATGATCTATTTCCGCAACCAGGACAACATGACTATCGACGACCAGGAAGCACTGACCCTGCGTTTTGGTGAATTCGGCACAGATGCCTATACCAACGGCATAGAAGGTCATCCCAATGTCCAGCGTGTGGTCAAGGAAGCCAGCTCCGTGGTGGACTGGATTTTCGGCGATGGCTGGCATACAGACTCGCCCTTTCTCGCGCAGCCACCCTCCATCAGCCTGCTGCAGTCACTGGATGTCCCCCCGTACGGTGGTGATACCTGGTGGAGCAATGCTCAGCTCGCCTACGAAATGCTGACCGACAAGATGAAAGAAGTCATCGCGCCGCTCAGGGTGCATATGTCTGCGGCGTTCGTGCTGTCCAACGTCAACAAGGGCAAACCCAAACTGAATGATCTCACCATGGGTGACATGAACCTGACCGTGGACCAGCAGAAGATGATCGAAGGCAGTTTCCATCCGCTGGTGCGCACCCATCCGGAAACCGGCAAGAAAAGCCTGTACTGTGATGCCTCCTATGCACTGGGCATCCAGGGCATGACCAAGGAAGAATCAAAACCGCTGCTGGATTTCCTGAGCTGGTGGGCTACTCGCGAGGAGTTCAACTGCCGCCTGCGCTGGGAACCGCACATGCTGGTCATCTGGGACAACCGCCAGTGCCTGCACAAGGCGTTTAACGATTATGATGGCTACCGCCGCGAAATGATTCGTACCATCGTCAATGGCGAAGTACCGGTCTGATATACAACCGTCTCGTGGCCGGAATCGCTTTCCGGTCACAGGGCACCGGGACTGACGGGACGGTGCCTGTCTCCGGGTATCTTGCCCGCTCCCATTCAAGCAGGACGACCAGCCGCCACTGGTGTGACCGGAAGCCGGTCTGCTAGAATTTGACCGCCTCTCACCAGTCAGGGACCCTGCTTCACCCGTTGCAATGAGCCAACTTTCAGCCGGCAATGCCCCCCGCCCCAGTGGCCCTTCCCGCAAGCCGGATCTGACCAGTGATCCTGTCGCGCAAACCCTGGTTCGCACGACTCTGCCCACCACTGTCGGCGCCATCTCCATGATTCTGTATTACCTGGCTGACACCTGGTTTGTCAGTCTGCTGGGGACCGATCAGCTGGCCGCGCTGGGCTTTACCTTTCCCGCCACCATCATGCTGACCTACCTGGGTGTCGGTCTGGGTATCGGGACCTCCGCCATGGTGGCCAGGGCCATGGGCGCCCGCGATGATGCCAAGGCTGCGGAAATGACTTTCTGCGCGGTGGTCTTTGGCCTCCTGCTCGGACTGTTACTGGTGATTCCCGCGTTGCTGTCGATCGATACCGTTTTCACGCTCATGGGCGCGACACCGGAAACGCTGGGCCTTATCCGGCGCTTTATCAGTGTCTGGTATCTGGGTATTCCGTTCCTGCTGATCCAGTTTGCCGGTACCGCGGTCATGCGTGCCTGCGGTAATGCCAGCCTGCAGGGCAAACTGATGATGCTGGG
>Ga0255776_10000185_pt1 | contig 68749 bp, 63 predicted proteins | sample 071ome_19_FD_179974 | JGI IMG/M metagenome (GOLD analysis project Ga0255776, IMG submission 179974) | Coastal salt marsh microbial communities from the Groves Creek Marsh, Skidaway Island, Georgia - 071413AT metaG (version 2) | ecosystem: Environmental > Aquatic > Marine > Intertidal zone >...
AAAGCGTCGAAAATGGAGAGAGTTGAGCTGTCGGGCTTTCGTAAGCCAAATTCCACTTGTAGAAAGCATGCCAAGACAAGGAAATAATGGCAATCAGCAGGAGAGTCCACGTGGTGAGCATCCAATGGAATTTCGGTTTATTTTCATCTTCTAAAACAGCCCGCTCTTCAACAATTGTCCCTAGCGAGATGAACAATCGGGACATCCCGATGCCCGTAATGAGCACGTAGGAAACGGTGAGGTACTCGAAGTTGTCCATGCGATTCCGAAGGTGTTAATTCCTTAATACTTTGAGAAAGACCTCCATAAATCATGATTTGATTTGGATCTATGGACATATCATTTCAATGAAATCGCGAGGGCTCTTACAAACCCCTCAAGACATTATAGAAGAGTACAATGGTTGTTCAGTCCCACATTCCACTGCCTACCCTTTGCAAAGCGGACATTTTCAATGGTTCCCAATCCATTGAAAAGATAAACTAATTTTGTTTCTGATTAACTAATTTCAGCAAGACCTCGAACCTTTGTCCAACGATAAATTGCCATTCCAACAACCATAGATACGGTGAATACCAAAGTAGTTCCCATGGCTGGTATAACAGCGGTTAGGGCCGGTCCGGGGCAATACCCTCCAAGGCCCCATCCAATTCCAAAAATTGCGGCACCTACAACGAGTGGCTTATCGATCTCTACTTCAATTTCTTTTGCAGTTTCGAATTTCTCTGGAATCTTATCTTTTAGTAACTGACGTGCCAACATGTGACTCCCCGTAGCTCCTGCCAAAACAAACGCCAACGTAGGGTCCCATCCGTTGAGTAAATCTAGGAAACCAATAACTTTCGTAGGGTCTGTCATGCCAGATATTACAAGTCCTGCACCGAATAGTATACCTCCGACTAAAACAGGAATGATTGAATTTGAATCACTCATTCAGACACCCCCGAGAATTTGTCCAGCAATTGTTGCACTAAGTATTCCAGAAACGAGAAAGACTCCTACTGCGACAAAGGATCTTTTTGAAAACATAGCCATTCCACAGACTCCATGACCACTTGTGCAACCATTACTCATCCTTGTACCAATACCCACCAGTAGTCCAGATATTGTTACTAGCCATATTGGTCTGTCGACAGCAATGAAGGCATCTGGAAGGACTTGAAAGAGAGCAATGCCGGTTAGAATCATGGAAATCAAGAATACGATTCTCCAATTCGTGTCTTCGTCTTTCGGCGGAAGAATTCCTTCAACAATCCCACTTATTCCTGCAACTCTACCTTTGAATGCGAGTAAAATTGTAGCAGATATGCCAATCAGAACGCCTCCGCCTGTCGCGATTAGTGCCTCTTCTAGGGTCAGCATATGGTTCGATTAATTTCATTGTTATTCTTCTTTTCTGAAATTAAGATAAAAATTAGGACTGAAATCAAGTATTATTCTCCTAAGATTGCGCTCACCAGCGGACTAAATGTATCTCCGTGCGGAAATGGCGATACAACAGATGCTACTTCTGCCAAGGAATCAAAGCATCCTCCTACAGCTACTGACCAGCCCACCAATTCAAACATTGGTATGTCATTGGGTGCATCGCCTACTGCAAGTACATCCTTTGCATCAATTCCCATGCGCTGTAATGCAACTTTCAACCCCTCACCTTTGGAAAGATGGGGCTCCATTATGTGAATTGCAAAACCAGTTCTTACTACGGATAAATCCGAATATTCTGAATTTGTAACCCATGAGTTAACCGAATCCAAATCTTCGTCTGCAAACAAGCACCATTCAGATTCTCTCCAGGCGTTTGTGGTGATACCCTTTGCGTCAACATCTATCATTTTTGACATATCGATGGCACACTGTAGCGCTCTTGCACCGTTTGCTCGAATGACGGGTTCATCCCAATCTGGGTGCCATACTACTCCACCATTTTCACATACCATTGGTCCAGTCGCTCCGATAAATCTCCAAAGTCCGTAAGTAATCGCTCTAACATTACCTGTTGCTAAGATGATTGGAATTCCAGCATCCTCCAATCTGCGTAGTGCCATAATTGCTTCAAGGTGTAATTTTTTATTATAATCGGTAATAGTTCCATCAATATCTACTGCTACCGCTTTGGGTAGCCAACCCTCAGGAAACCACTCCATGATTTAGACTAAAATATCGGGCCTCCAATATGATTGCGATAATAGTATTCATCAAAGAGTGATGATTGGCAGGTGTTATGCAGGGGGACGAGGAAGAATTCTTGTCCCTTGAAGATGACATACAATCAACAAATTCACAACCAGTAAAATCTCGCTCAAAAAGGGCATCTAAGGCTTCTGCTGTCAAAAAGCCGGCTCAGAATAATACTGCAATCGAGGCTGAATTAATTGATATGGATGTCATTGGTGATTACGGTGGCACGCACAACCTCTGTTGGCCAATACAAGACATGGATTGTCCAGATTGTGCATCAAAGGCAATGAATGCGTTGAACAGGTTATCACAAGTCAACAGTTCTGTAGTTAGTGCTACAGATGGTACAGTGGCAGTGGAAATAGATTTTGAAAAAGGAAACGTTTCAGAAGCATCTGCAATATTGCGTTCATTAGGCAACGCGCCGGATTTACCATTTCTTATGGTTTCAGGGGTACAAACTTCAGCAATAGCAACAAGACATAGCGTACCAATAAAGAGCCTGCCAAGAGTATTTAGAAGACAACCAGGAATATTAGATTGTGAAATTGATAAAGATAACAATATCTTGCTTCAAGTTGCACCTGACCTCCCACAAGATCTTTCTGCAGTCATGAAAAACTCTCTAAGAAAAACGATTGGCTCTGATTATGAGTTGATTCCAACAAATAATTCTAGAATTACAAATGGGCAGTGGAGAATGATAGGTTCGGGAATAGCATTCATCATGCTCGTTCTGTTGTTTATCGCTGAAAGTATTACTGAGAACCCTTGGGTATTCGGAACAATCGGTGTATTAGGAGTTTTAATCGGCGGAACCAAAATGTTCAGGGAAGCATACGCTTCAATACAAAATCGCCAATTAGGATTCCAAGTATTGACCTCACTAGCCGTAATTGGAGCATCCTATCTTCAGGCGTGGGAAGAAGCACTGTTAGTGATTATCCTCGTATCCTGGACGGAGCACATGGAAAGTGAGGCTCTGATAAAGGCAAGAGAAGCGATGCAGGGAGGCCTTGACAGGATTCCAAAGACCGCAAGAAGAGTTCCAAAAAGAACAGTTTCCGGGGTGGGTAAAATCTCACTGCCACTACAAATGGCGCCTACTGCTTCTTCGGTCACTAATGCCGAGGAAGTACCCATTGGCCTTATTGTCAAAGGCGACCATATTGAAATTAGGAGTGGAGAATTGATACCTGCTGATGGGATAGTAGTATCCGGTAAAGGTTCGGTAAACAAAGCTCCACTTACTGGTGAATCAGTTCCAGTCGATGTCCTAAAGGGGGACGAACTACAGGCCGGTTTGACCTTATCGAGGGGGCCGGTAACCGTTGAAGTTACAGCGGTGGGCGACGATACGAGACTTTCTGGATTAATCGATAAGGTGCACTCATTCAAAGACCAGCCAACAAGACTTCAAGGAATGCTTGAAAATTTCACTGCACTTTGGGTCCCGATTGTCCTAATCGGCGCAATACTAGCATGGATGTTACAACCTGGTGAAGATTGGAAAATAATTCTCCTATTGTGGGTTGTAGCCTGTCCGTGTGCGTTACTTCTTGCTGCGCCAGTTCCGCATGCTGCTAGCCTATCCCAGGCTTCAAAGTCTGGCGCAATAGCAAGAGGCGGTGACGTAATGGAAGCCCTTGCTAAGGTAAATCTTGCACTTCTAGACAAAACTGGAACCCTAACCTCAGGGAGACCAAGAATTGGAAAAATAACACTCTCAAAAGGCCGCAGAAGAGATTCAGCAATTGCTCTAGCAGCAGGTATTGAGGCTTCTTCGAACCATCCTTACGCCCAGGCGATTGTGGAATTTGCAGAGTCGGAAAAAATCAGTCCAACAAAGGTATCTCAAATTTCAGATGGAGAAGATGGTGTTTATGGAAAGGTCTCGAGTAGCCAAGTTAGTTTTGTTAGAGCCAACTCTTCAGAGCTGGATGGAGTTTTGGCCAGAGCCCTTGATGAAGCTCTATCCGAGGGTCACGGTGCGAGTTTGTTGATGAAGGATGACAAACCAGTCGCCTTATTCACATTCATTCATGATGACCTAAGAGACGGCACTGATGAGTTAGTAAAATCACTTCTATCAATGGGCGTAAACGTTGAGATTATCTCTGGAGATAACCAAGATGCAGTTAACTCATTGGCTGAGAGTATAGGATTATCCAAGAACAATGCTCATGGCGAAATGACCCCCGAACAAAAGGTAAACTGGGTTCAAAAAAGGTCAGAGAAATACATCACAATGATGGTTGGCGATGGTTTCAATGATGCTGCAGCGATGGCTGCTTCAGATGTAGGGATTGCAATAGGTACAGGTGAATCTGCGAATCTTGAAGCCGCTGATGTACTTATCCCAGGTGACGATCCACGATTAATTTCAGAATTGATTAGTCTATCAAAGAAAACAAAATCAGTACTATTGTGGAACATTGGTTATTCGGTCGCAATAACCTTGATTCTAGTTTATCTCGTATTATCCGGGATTAATGACAACTTAGCTGTTGGCGTTTTAGTTCACGAATTGAGCGTAATTGGGGTAATCATCAACGGTGCTAGGTTGTCCGGTAGCGGTGGAACCGTGCAATTAATTGCCGAAATAGGAAAATCGATATGGACTGGTACAGTTGAATCTTTCAATGCTCTGCGGACGAATTTAACAAGTTGAATAAACGCTACCTTCAAACCTCATGAATTGTAGCATTTGCCAACGGTGACTATTCGATGGCAAGGATTCATGCGGACCCTGTAAGTACTTCTCTAATGCACCCAACACGCCGTGCATTGTATGTTGCACTTCTCGAGGCCGATGAATATACCACCGTTCAATTACAAAAAATCGTTGGAGTGGACAGGTACAATCTCTATCACCACCTAAGGAAATTAGAGGGTCTTGGCCTCGTCATGAACCACAGAGATGAAGGTAGAACTCGATGGTGGTGCGTAATCGAAAGAGTGCCACTTCCAAATGATGGTTCTGAAACAGCAGACGATAATACCTTGGCGATAATAAGCCTTTCAAATCCTAGAGTTCAGGCAGCTGCACGAACAATGTTGAAGGAGTTATCAGAACTCTCAGGCAAACCAATCGATTTGGATTCAGCTACTTTGATTAATCTTTCAATCAAGGGAAGGAAAAGTTGAGAAATTTTCAGGTGATTATGTGTCGGATGAAGATATTCCAGGTGTCGAATCGAGAATAGACACGCCAGACCTCTCATGCCCAAAATGTAAGAACTTACTCCCAAGCGGTCTTGGTGAGATAAAGTGTGTCATGTGTAAGGTAGATGTCAAAGTTGAACATGAAGGTACTAGAAAACTTTGGCGAGAGGAAAAAATTAGTTGCCCTTCATGTTCAAAAGTGCTAGTCTGTGGTGTTGATACAAGACCAGCAAACCTCCAGTGTTCGTCATGTCTGGTTCACTTCGTACTGAACCCAAATAGACCTAAAGTAGAGATTGCATGTCCGTCTTGTGAAAGAAAATTGAGAATGAATAAGCGTCCAGGGGAGAGAGAGATTTCTTGCCCTGCATGTGAAGCAGAATTCAAGATTAAATTCTGAGGTTTTTCAATGAAGTCAACTTTTAGATTAATGGGAGTTGCAGATTACATAACTATTGCAAATGGACTTCTTGGTACGCTGGCAATTCTATTTTTGATGCTCGCAGTCGAGGACATGTCTCAACCATGGTTTTCTGGGGGTGTAAAAGCTGATTACATATGGGCTGCCATGCTCTGTATTTTCCTATCAGGGCTCGGAGACATCATAGATGGCCCGATCGCTAGAAGATACTCAAAACGTCAACTCTTAGGAGGTTCTCTTGACATAATGTCAGATTGTATTTCGTTTTGCGTAGCCCCTGCTTTGATGATTTTTACTATGTTCAGTAGATGGGGAGAGGCAAGCCCAATTTGGACGATTAGCCTTGCAGTCGCGTGCTGCTGGATGATTGCATGTGGGATGCTACGTCTAGCGAGATTCCAACATGATGAGGGAGGGTATCTTCCTTATTTCTACGGTTTATCATCACCAGCAAATGCACTCTTACTGATCTCTGCAGCCGGTTTGATTTGGATGCAACCCTCATCGGGAATCGGTCCTGACCTTTCGGAATGGAACTGTAATGTTTGCTTCGGTGAGGGCGAAAAGCCATACCTTGATTTTATTATTTTCCCGTTGTTACTAATCAGCGGTGGATTGATGATTTCAGATAGAAAAATGTCTAAATTAAAGCATGGAATACCATTGAAATTATCCATTCTTCAAATGTTGACATTATTGCTTGCAATTTTAATCTCTCTCTCCGTTACTCAAAGGGAGGATTATGGTATCGATTCGATCGATAAATCCATCAATTCATTAATTTTCATTTTGTTTAGCATTTCACTGATTCTTAATTTGGTTTACATCATTGGTGGGCCTAGATTAATAGGCCCTGTGAGTGATTCAAGCGAAGAGTAAATCGGCACTGATTATTTGTCGTATAAATCGCCTCGCGAGACCTAATAGTTATCGCGCCCCTTATCTATCATGAGAAGTCCATTGCAATCCGGATGGGGATCCAATGAGTACGAGCGACAGCAAGTCAGGTAATGACACAAGCCTTCGGGATGAAGGCAGACATAGCAAAACAGCTCTATCCTCACTACGTGCACAGTTTACGTCCACTCCCTCCCCATCGCTGGACCAAACCATGATGCAGAGTGCTAGATTCAGGGAAGAAGAGAAGATTAGAGCGAACCTGAGAAGGGAAAGCAAACTTAGGAAAGATGCACTTGTTGAAAGAATTGCGATAATGCAAGAAAACATGGCAACTGATATCTCCAGACAACATGAAATGTCTCTAGGCGCTTTTGAAAGAGATTTGAGAACTCAGATGGAAGATGAAATCTCTCAATTGGAATCTGAAATGTTGACTAGAGAGGAAATTCGTCTCAGAGAAATGCATGAGAAGCGCTTAGAAAGGGAAATTGAAACGTTACAGGATTCACTTCAAATCGAAAAATCCCGACGCTTAGAAGAGCATAAAACCACCATTATTTCCCAACTCGAAAACCAACTATCCGATGAACATCGCAACAGGTTAGCGTTCCAGAAAGAGAGACTTGAAATCGAATTTAGTAAATCACTACAGAGGAAGATTCAGGAATTAGAAGATACCATCAGACTCGAAATGGAATCGAGATTCAAAGAAATGGAGTCAAGAGAAGTAGCACGATTGGAAGAGATTCAAACTCAAAAATTAGCTGAAAGAGAAGAATCTTTGCGCAGGGGAATCCGTGCAAGATTGGAACAGCAACTGAAACTCAGACTAAAGCAAAGAGAAGCTACCATGAGGGCTGAGTACGAAAGGCGCAGTCTTCGCTTGGAAGAAGACATTGCAGCATCTATCCAGGATGAACTTGAGACCAGACTTTCTGCGGAAACCAGAGACCTTGAAGATAAGCTAAGACAGGATGTTGAACTTGCAGTTACCAAGCGAAAAGAGGAACTGCGAGCAGAGGTCCAAAAACAAATGGAATCAAAATATGCTGAAAAACTCGTAGAAAGAAAAAATAGACTACGTGACAAATATGACATCACATTCACGAAGGCTGTTGACGACATTTCCAGATCTTTAGAATCTGAAATTGAAGCTGAATTAGAAGCAAGACTGGATAGAGAATTCCAATCATACAGAAATTCAAGAGAGTCAGAAATCCAAAACAAACTTGCACGATTCAGGTATGAGAGAGAATCTGAATTACACGACCAACTGAACAAGCGTTATGACGCCAAGAAAGAGGATTGGTCCGAAAGATTGGAATTGGAATTCCAGGCTAGAGAGGCTGCTGCAAGGAAGGCGATTATGTCCGAGATTGATGCAAGGCTCAGAAATGAAAGAATTACTCATGAAACAGACCTCGACCTACTGAAAGAAGAGACAGTGTTGGAATTGGAAGCAGAAATGGAAGAAAGACTTGCAGAATTCCGTTCGAAGAAGGAAGAAGAAGTCGCTACTCAATTGGAGAGACAGCTCGACAAGAGAGAAGAGATTATGCGAAACAAGGCTCTGATAGAGGTCAGAAAGAGAGAAGCAAACATCCGAGCAGAAATCGAAGCCCAATTAGGTGTAAAGCGAGCAGAAATCAGAGACCGTTTGTCCTCATTAACCAAACAAATGGATGATTTCAAGACTATGGCTGAACAAAAGATGCGTGAGACAATCGAAGGTAAGGTCCAATCAGAAATCGATGCGGATGAAGCGAGGCTGGCTCAACAACAAGATGAATTTGATAACTTACAATCTCAAGATAACAGAGCAGAAAAGCGTCAATCATGGCTACAGGCAATTTCCGGACAGGCTACGCAATCCCCACAACAAATGGAGACAGATCCAAGCGCTTTGGGAGCAAGGCCGGGCCTATTAGGCTCTTCAGCTGGTCGCCCAATGCGAGGCGCCCTTGCTCAAGCAGCCGCTCAACACACACCTTCAATGGGCCTTGCTGGAATGAGGGCTCCTCAATCTGCAGCTAAGTCACTCAGGGGAACGGCTCCACTTATCAAGCCGGTTAAGGCACCAGTCGGAGGACCTGTAGTTCCTGAAACAGCGCTACCAAAGCCAATCGCACCTAAGATGGTAAGACAACCTATACAACCTGTCACACCTGATACAGTTTCTGAGGCACCTGTTACAGAGGGAACAATAGGGCCTTCGGTTGTTAAGATGCCATCTCTTACACCACCTTCACTAACACCTACAGTCGAAGAAGTTCAACCTGAACCAGTGACGGTTAAGGCACCAGTCGTGACTGCTCCAAAACTGGATATTTCTGGAATAGCTCCGGTATTAGAGACAGAAGAAGAGCCAGAAATAGCGGAAATTCCGGACCTAGAAATTGAAACGATGGAAGACCTACTCGAGGAGGACTTAGATGAAATCGAGGCTCTCGAAGAGGTTGAAGTTGAGCCTCTGATTCAAGAGGTTGAACCACAGCCAGTAATTGCTACGCTCACTCCAATCAAGAAATTGATCGTAAAAGAATTTGAGAAGCCACTCGAAGCAGAACCTGAGGTAGTTGTACCAGAGATAGAAGATGTTGAAACCACATTGGAGATCGAGGACGTCCAATCCGCCCCTGAGCTGGTTATTCCAGAGTTAGAGGAAATTCAAGCAGAACCTGAAAATCTACCAGTTCTAAAGCCTGTCAAACTAACGAAACTACAACCGGTGGAGCGTACTGATTTACCAAGTTCAGCTCCGGTGAAAAAGCCGGTAGTAAAACTACAACCCAAGGTTGCAACATTAACCCCAATAAAGACCCTAAAACCGGTCACTGAGGATGATGAGCAAACTGATGAGTGAATAATATTCAGACATTTGAAAGATTCAGTTTGCCGTGCGTTTCATAGGTAACATATGTCACCGATTACCTATGAGAAAGTGGTTTGCAGTAGCATTGGTTCTTATTCTGATGCCGTCGGTTCCGGTTTCTAATGCTGAACCAAACCTTATCGATGTAGGAATCATCGACACAATAGAGAATAAATTCGTTCATGTTTCTTTCACTTCCTCATCAACAATTTTGACATTGACCGATGAAGGTAACCTTTCTGAACACTTTTGGGGAAGTGGTGAATTAATCACACAGTGGTCTGTTGAGCTAAATACACCAGTGAATTCTGCGACAGTAGATAATTCAGGTAGTTTGGTCGCAGTTGCAAACCCAGGCGGGGCATTCGTTGTTAATTTACAACAAAAGACAGTAACCCGAACTCTAAACTCAACTAATTCAGTAGATTATGCATTGTGGGACGCAGAAGGTGACCTTTGGCTTGCACACTATGGAGGAGAAAGAAGAGCGAAAGAATACGGCCCAGATGGATTAACTGGCGAAGCTACTGAATCACATAATACCGCTCTTACCTCCCTCGCTCTAATCTCAGACAATAGAATTGTAACTGGAGGCCGAGATAATCTAGTCAAAGTTTCAGACCAAAATGGGACAGTCCTTGAAACCCTTTCCGACTTTACATCATACCCTACCAAGATAATTAACGACGGAAACGGAAATATTCTTGTTGGTTGTGCTAATGGTGACCTGTTCAGGTACGATTTTGATGATTGGTCAATGGAACAGTTAACAATCGACAGTGGTCAAAATATCTTGTCTATTACAATGGCGAATAACAATAAGATATTGATAGGAACTCAAAATGGAAAACTTCACGTTATCGATGATATGAACTTTACAGAAACAGAAGACTTCTCCGCAGCAGGAAGGGTTTTGATCGCTAATTATGGAGTGGGAGGAGAATTGTACGTAATTTCAACATTCTCTTCTTCTTCAAAAGTAAGGCTGTTCGATATTGATACCGATGGAGATTCTGTAACGGATAGTAAAGACGATTTCCCGGACGACTCAACTCAAACAGTTGATAGTGATGGGGACGGCTACGGTGACGATATCAACGGAAACAACCCAGACTACTTCCCCGAGGATGGAAGCCAATGGGCTGATACTGATGGAGATGGTTACGGGGATAATCCAGATGGAAATGATTCGGATGCTTTCATTGACAATCCAGACCAGTGGGTAGATTCTGACGGTGATGGATACGGCGACAATCTCAACGGGGAGGGTGGAGATAGGTTCCCGAACGACCCAACACAGTGGGTAGATTCTGATTTCGACGGTTTCGGAGATGAGGTCGACGGAAATAATGGAGACCATTGTCCAAGTGAAAATGGATTCTCTACTCAGGACAGGCTAGGTTGTAAGGATTCTGACAATGATGGATATTCCGATCCAACTGAAGACTGGACTATACAAGACGGTGCAGATTTCAAGATTTACGATAAGAGTCAATGGAAGGACTCCGATAACGACGGATACGGTGACAATCTGTCTGGCAATGACCCGGATTCTTGTCCATTAAATTGGGGCAATTCAACAAGCGCCTACGTTCCTGAGGTTACTGGAGATGGCACTCTAACCTTCCAATATGTGATAATCGAGAAATTTGGTTGTACAGACACCGATGGAGACGGTTTCTATGACGCAGGTGATGACCTACCAGAAGACCCTAGAGATTACATCGACGAGGATGGAGATGGTATAGGAGCAAGCGTTGACTATAATGATTCAAACAAGTTGGTTCAAACAGCTTTGAACCACTGCACATTCTATCCAGAAGATACCACAGAAACATGTCAGGGTGTTCGAGATTCAGATTATCAGAATTATGTTAATTCAGTTGAGGAAGGGGATTCAGTAGATTCCTACTTTACGTGGAAAAAGGTAGTCGCAAGCGAAGCCAATGATGATGAAGCAGGCGGATATATGGATACTGCAATGGAGATCCTACCATTCCTTGGCGCTGCATTTTGTATAATGATTGTTGGAATACTTGTTGTTGGTGCTATCGGTAAATCACGGAAGAGAAGAAAACTCGTCAAGCAGTATGGTGTTCCTTTCGTTCCAGGTGAAGGAGACGCCGAGAAAGAGGCACTTGAAGACAAAGCAGGGCTATCTGCAAGTGGTGGAGTAGATTCAGATAAGTTCTGGGATGATGACGTAGAACCAATGGAACTCTCCGCAAAACCCCAAGAAGAACCTAGCGGATTTGATGACATTGACATTAGAGAAGGTAACGTAACTCAGAATTCAGATGTGATGGAAGAATCATCCTCAATTGAAGAATTAGCTGGGCTTCCTCCTCAATCAACGGCATCTGATATGGAAATAAAAAATCAGGCACTTGAAGGTTCAGAAGAGCCTGTAACGCCCCCACTTCCAGATTCTGGACTCCCAGATGGCTGGACTATGGACCAATGGAAGTGGTACGGTGCTCAGTGGTTGGAGAATCAGAAGTGACCTTACTTCGTAACCCAAACTACAGGAAGGCTATTCTTTAGTTCGCCTAGTTCCTTTCCGGAATATATTGATTCACCATTTTCCTTAAGCATGCTAGTAATTAACCACAATACACCATTCCAACTTTTGGCTTTAGCATGCAATTCAATCTCACCAAGTGCAGCCTTCATCAATAATTTATTTTCATCGCTATCCCTGTCAAAGATTGCGTGAACAAGGTTTTCTGTAGAGAACAAATAACCCTCTGGATACCAACTCATTAAAGCACCTCAATTCTTGAACGGAGATAGATTCAATCGCTGTACTAAATGTTCTGAATTAACATCTGCGACCTCTTTCATTTTATCTCTAAGAGGCTCTAACTTATCGTTCATTTGTGATAGTTTGTGATTTCTAATTAGTTCTGCTATCAGGCCGTCAATACTCTTGTGTCCGTCCATGGTTCTAAGAGAATTTAGTTGCCTTCTAACTTCGTAACTCACGCTAACCGAGGTCATTCCCTCTGCAGTCATGGCTAACCAAAATCAATTGCAGTACTTGAATACAACGCGAGATTGAGGATATTTGCCCCTATTTTCGAAAGAGGATTACAATTTCCGACCTTGTTTCTCGAGTAACAATCGAGGGTGCTCGGTTACGCCGTAACTACGACGCATCTCCTTTACACGATTATGGAATTCTCCTGTTAGAGACCAGTACTCCTTACTTCCCGCACCTGCACCTGAATTACTTGGCGGGTTTAGGATTACAGTTGGCGCTCCTGTCCAAGCAGCTTCAGCGACTTTAGCCAATCTCCTGATAGGGGTTTTGAAAACCTTCTTTGGGATTTTGGATTCGACCTCATTACAAACGTGGAGGGATAATTTTGACCTTGAATCTACCATAGTCATAGCTACTCCGAAAATCTTTAGATTTCTATTTATTCTCTTCTGTATCATTTTCACGCTATTCATAAGCATGCTAAATCCTTCAAGTGCATAATATTCAGCCTGTACCGGTATGAATACCCAATTTGCAGCACACAATGCATTTATCGATAAAAGACCCAATGATGGAGGCGTATCGATAATTATGTAATCGAATTTGTCTACAATTGGAGCAAGGGCTTCACTTAGTCTGGTTTCTCTTCCTATCTTGTGGCTTAATTCTATTTCAGCTCCGGAGAGGTGGATGTCACTAGGAAGTAGCCAAAGATTATCAACGCCCAGATCATTTGGAATTCTCTTTGAATCATTCTTTTTTGCCCAGGCGGTCCTCATCGAGTCTGTTAATTGTTCAGGGGAGATTAGATATTCTTCCATTAAGGGTAGGTCTTCTCCGCTATCATTGACTAATAGATCATATACGGTTTTCCTAATCTTTTTCTTTTCTACACCAAATGATGTAGCACAATTTCCTTGGGGGTCTAAATCAATCAACAAAACCTTTGCTGGCGGGACTTTGAATTTTTGATTACCCTTTGAAAGGGCCGCTGCGAGATTAACCGCAGTTGTTGTCTTTGCACATCCGCCCTTTTGGTTTGCTACTGCAACTACCATTTTGTAGGGATTAATGCTCAATTTAACTCGCCTCGCGAATCCTCCAGTATGGCACTCTCATCTAAACAATTGCATTGTTCGATTAAGATTAGCCCTGTTGTATGACTGGAACAGGAACTTCGGATAGGATCTTTCTGACGATGTGCATTCCGGTAATTCCACGAATCTTTGCTTCGGGCTTCATCACAATTCTGTGGGAGATAACCTGTAGTGCAATTCCCTTGATGTCGTCAGGTATTACGTAATCTCTTCCGTCGATTGCAGCAGCTGCGCGTCCTGTCTTGAACAAAGACTGACTTGCACGAGGAGACGCACCGTTGACTACTCTGTGATCTTCTCTTGTTCTCTGGACAATTTCTACAATGTATGATAGAATTGCTGGGTCCACGTGAACTGTTTCAAGCGCTTTTTGCATTGCAACAACTTTCTTTGGAGATGTAATCTGCTCAACATCGTGCTGGTCTTTGCCACGAAGTTTTCTTCTTGCTAAGATTGCCTTTTCTTCTGCACGGTCTGGGTACCCCATACTCATTTTCATCAAGAAACGGTCCATTTGTGCTTCAGGAAGTGGATATGTACCTTCTTGCTCAATCGGGTTTTGTGTAGCGAGTACAACGAAAGGAGCAGGTAGTTTGTGAGTGATACCCTCAATCGTAACCTGCTTCTCTTCCATCGCTTCCAAAAGCGCAGCTTGAGTCTTTGGTGGAGCACGGTTGATTTCGTCAGCAAGAAGAATGTTAGAAAACAATGGTCCAGCTCTTAATTTGAACTCTCCAGACTTCTGGTCATACATGTATGTACCCATAATGTCACTCGGTAGCAAGTCAGGAGTGAATTGAACACGCTTAAACTTACATCCAAGGGCTCTTGCAAACGTGTTTGACAAAAGAGTCTTAGCCAGACCTGGGAAATCTTCGAGTAGCATGTTACCGTTCGATAGAATACCGACGGTTACTCTTCGCAGGTTCTCGTTTTTACCAATAATAACCTTGGATACTTCACCCATCAAGCCGTTTGCAATTGAAGAAACAGTAGCTATTAGGTCCTTCGTTCTGTTATCTCCAGAAGGGCCGGCTTGGAATCCTGCATTCATGATATTCATCCCTTTAACATCACGCAACCATTGCAAGCCATACTTCAAACTATTGTGTATAAAAGTCGTAAAAATCCGACTTGTTTAGTGCACTATCTTCCCCAGAAATGGTCGGTCTTGCGATGCAGTATAGTGATTTGTTCCAAGATTTCTTCTTCTTGGGGTGTTAAATCCAATTTCCTTAGCCTTTTTGCATGACTCGCCGGAATGTCAACATAAAACTCGTCTCCTTCGTCGATGTGCCTTCCAACAGTGGGGCCCATTACAGCGACTGCCAATTCTTCGCCCTGCTTTCCTTCCTTCACGTCGTCACTATCTCTGGTTCTTAGTGATTTAATTTGACCAATTTGAGTTCCATCTAACTTCATTATTTTTTGTCCAACATGAACTCTTCCTCCTAAAACTCTCATTCCAACTATGGCTGGTCCTTTGTTTCGGAAGGTGTGGTCTTTCAGATACAGCAAGTGGCCAGGATAAACCAAATTTTCTCTTGCCGCGGCTTCCATTGCGGCTTTGGTATCATCTCTCCAAGTTTCGAATTCTTCAAGCACCCTGTAAATGATGTCGTGAGCGATGAATTTAATCTCGGCATCCTTACCTTCAAGTTTCGATTGGACTTCGGAATTTCCCTTGACTGAAAATCCAAGGATTATCTGATTGAGTGGGTCTTCAGCACACTGTGCAGTGATTATGTCTCGTTTGTTGACTGGACCTACGGTGGCCATTCTGATTGGAATTTCAAGTCTGTTTAGTTCGAAAGCCAGAGCTTCCAATCCACCTACGGTGTCTGCTTTGATCACCACTCCTTCTTCAGAAATATCTACTGAAATTGTAGCTTCCTTTCTCGCTTCAATTTCCGCATTTACCTTTGCTTCATCGGAATTGGTTTGCCTAAGAGTGGTTCCAGCGAGAACGTTTTCAAGACCGGGTGCGACTATTTTTAGGCCACACGCTGCTGAGGCACTTTCACAAGCCTCCCATCTGTCTCCAGCATCTCTCATTTCTGACATGCCCTTTGGCTTGAACATCCCTTTGATATGAGTTGTAAATGGACCGTCAGGACTTACGAGGGTAATCGAATCTCCAACATTTAGTTCCCCTCGATTTAGTATTACGTCGATAGTTTTGCCTAATCCTCTCTCATCTTTCATTTCAAGAACTGTGGCTTCACCGTCCCCAAGGGTGTCACGAAGCCTCTCTTCAAGGAATCTTTCTGCTAAACCTACCGTGACGGTAAGTAAATCTTGCAAACCTTCCCCTTCTTTGGCTGAGCAAGGGACCATTGCAAGATTTGTTTTGAAATCTCGAATTTTATCGTATCTCTCAATGTTAAATCCATACTCGCTGAATTGCCCTAATAACTTCCAATACCGCTCATCAAACAACTGTTTAACATCATCTCTTTGATTCTGCCAAGACTGAATGAATGACCTTCCTTTCTTAACTTGCCAACCATGGATTCTGTCAACTTTATTGGTAGCAACAACGAAGGGAGTTTTCTTTTCCTTCAAAATACGCAAACTCTCGATGGTTTGAGGCTGTAATCCCTCCATGACGTCAACAACCAAGATTGCGATGTCTGCGAGGGCTCCTCCACGACTTCTTAGACTCGTGAAGGAATGGTGCCCTGGCGTATCAATGAAGAGTAATCCAGGGCTGTTGAAATCTTTTCCACCGGTTAAGTCCGCACAGGTTTCGTTGAGAATTTTTGCAGGCACTTCAGTTGCTCCTATGTGTTGAGTAATGCCACCAGCTTCCCTATCCATTACGCTTGCTTGTCTCTCGGAGCCAAGTGAGCGAAAGTAATCAAGAACGCTGGTTTTTCCGTGGTCTACATGTCCCAAAACGGATACGATTGGTTGGCGTAACCAGCCCAAATCTTTCTCCCCTTCAGGAGAGATTCCATCGTTATTTTCGGGATTTTCCATGTAAAAACCTCCAATTGAATTTTTAAATTTCCAATTGAAAAATTATTCATTCATAAACCCAGTTAATACTGTCTTGGACCCAATCGTTAAGGCCCTCGGAGAACCAAAGCCCAAGTTCAAATTCTGCAGTTTCTGGAGCGTCGGAACCATGGATCATATTGTAGCCAATGTCCATTCCAAAGTCTCCTCGAATCGTTCCTGGAGCTGCTTCTCTTCCATTGGTCGGGCCAATCAAATTTCTTGCAACGCTGATTGCATCCTTTCCTTTCCAAGCCATACATACTACAGGTCCGCTTGTAACGAATTTAATCAATCCAGGGAAGAAAGGTCTTTCAGAATGAACAGCATAGTGCTCTTTTGCAATCTCTTCAGAAGGTACAACCTGCTTTAATCCTACAAGTTGCAATCCTTTTCTTTCAAATCTTTGGATAATTTCTCCAACTAATCCTCTTTGTACGCCATCTGGTTTAACCATCACATAGGTAGTTTCCATCTATTCCACCAATCATGGCGACTTGCACGCCCTATTTGAGCGCGCCGATGTCCCTCAGATGAGGGCTTACTGGATTCCGCCCTTGACGAAGTGGTGAGTCCACTTTACCTTTCTCGGGTTTCTCTTTAGTTTGATAGCGTTCTTTCTTGCTTTGCTATTAGCATACCACTGGATTGAGCCATCCTTTCTTACGAACATCAATCCTGTTCCTGGTTCAATGACTTCTCCTGAAAATGAGCAGATTCTTTGTTCTGGCATTTATGTTCACCTCTGGTTTAGCTTTCTAGCTTCTCTTCCTGTGTCTCTCAACATCAGGATGTCGCCGATTCTTACTGGACCGACAACGTTTCTTGTGATAATTCTTCCAACGTCTCTTGGATTTGGAGCATCGTTTACACGAACCTTGACCTGGGTAGCTTCTCCGGTCATACCAGTTCTTCCGACAACTTCAACCACTTCTGCTGGCCATCCACCGAGTTCTTCAGACATTTCTTATTCCTCCGTATTCGACTGATGGTATCAGTTTGTTAAGCCCTTGATGTTCTCAACGACTTCATTGAATTTCTCTTGTGCGCCCTTGGCTACTTCCATCAACGCAATTGAAGCAGTCTTGACACCGTTGGGCATTCCAGCAGCTTGTGCGAGATGCTCTTGAGTAGGGACATATCCGAATGGGATTCCCTTTTCAGCACAAATCAAAGGGATGTGTGCTAATAGTTCCGGAGGATTAACATCTTCAGCCATGATGATGAACTTTGCAGTTCCTCTTTCAGCAGCCTTAGTTACTTCGTTAGATCCTTTTTTCATCCTACCATTGGTATTCGCTGTGACGACATCGTAGATTCTTTCTGCGACATCGGCTGGGGTTTCGTAAGTCACGTGTGCACTCATTGATTCACTCTCATGCTTGTGAAGCAGGCTTCCGCACGGCCTCCCTCATATAAACACCACTGATTGCTTATGCGACTCAGTTTTCCAGCTGTTCGAGTATATCGTGCACTCCTCTAGCGAGGGCGGCGCCACCTGAAATGACGGAGCGACTATTGCTAATGCTGGATGTTGCATGAACTCCATCAACGTGATTTGACAATCGGTTGATGGCGCCGCCGGTAAAGAGTCCGTGTGTGCATGCGGCATGTACCTCAATAGCGCCTTGGATGCGGAGGGCGTCTGCGGCTTTGCAGATAGTTCCACCAGTAGCAATCATATCGTCAACAATAGCAACAATCTTACCATCGACATCGAGATTTTTCGCTTGGTGTACAATAGTATGAGCGTCGATTCTAGTCTTCTCCAAGTAAGAGTATGGCAATCCGATACTTTCTGCAACCATCGTAGCACGGTCAATCGCACCCTTGTCTGGTGAAAGAATAAAGTCAGGATTTACCGTTTCTTTGAGATGAATCGCAATTTCGGGCATTGCGGAGGTAAACGAAACTGGAATGGGCATGTCGGATAGGGCTGCAGGAGCGTGGAGGTCGAAAACGACTATTCCATCGCAATGAGATGATAGCAATCTGCCGATTGTCTTAGCACTGATCGCTTCCCCTGGCCTAAATCTCTTGTCTTGTCTTGAGTAGCCAAAATACGGTATAGCCAAGATTATTCCAGGGCCAACATTGTCCATAGATTGTGGGCCAATCTCACGAAGATTTTCTGTGCGACCCTCTCTGACGTCTCTAAGTGCTTCTAAGAGTAATAATGTCTCAATTATGCCCGCATCAGGGAATGTGTTTGATACCAAGACTACCGGTTCTCTCCTAACGGCTTCAAGGGCGTTATCTGGAATTCTGATGTAGCCTTCGGAGTCTGGAAATCTTCTAGCTTCCAATGAATGGTGTTCCCAACCTAATTCATTTGCAAGGTCGATGGCCAATGCTCGGGAGTTGCTCCCCGATACCACTACCATGTAGAGGGGCTCAGCACGGGGGCTAAATGAGCATTATTATCCAAGCTAAATATACAATAATGACTGCAGTTGAACGAAAAAGGTGCGCGAGGCAGGACTCGAACCTGCGACCTCCCGGTTATCAGCCGGGTGCTCCAGCCGACTAAGCTACCCGCGCAAAGGCAAGTCGCCGACTTGCCATCCCATCATAAAGACGACGGTGCGTTTTAATCTTCGTATTCTGCATCAGGGTCATTAGCCTGAATGTATGATGGAAGGCTTAGCAGTTTCTCGAATGTTCTCGACAAAACAACTTCATCTAATCTCTCCCTTGTTCTTGCTAATGCCGTAATTGGAATGTTGATTGTTTGGCCTATGCCGTATTGCATTTGAACTCCAATTCGAGTCTTTACTACGACAGCCCTGTACGTTCTCTTGACTTTAACCAATTCTTGAATTGTTCCAATTTCGTTACCTTGGTTGTCCAGGACAGCTCTGTCCATCATCTCATCTGGAGCGTACAATTTCTCATCTATTCTTACGGTATTTCTCCACCTTCTCTGTAACTCTCTAATAGATTTTGACAATTTTACAGATCCATCATTTCTAATGCTGTGAATTAGGTCCTTGTGTAAAGGTGCTAATTCTGCAGGCTTCCTCATGTAATCTTCTGCGACGTCTGGAAGGACCATTATCCTCATCGACTTCACTCTAGATTCGTTTGGATGATGTCGCTCTCCAACAATCGTTCCTACTTTCTTATCGTTCACATAAACATCCCTTTGGAGTAACTCCTGAATGTCATAATCGTTCTTTCCCATTTTTCCCATCTCCGTGGTCCGTATTAGTTCTGACCGGTTAGTTCTCGGAGTTGACGATTATTATAGTTGACTGAAAATTTAAATTGAAAACCAATTGAGTTTGACGCATAATTACTTTATTTTCAATTGGATATTGATTCCAATTTCAATTTTAAGTAGACTCGCTTTAATCAATTTTCAATTGGTGTCGCATAATAATATTGAATCCGCATCATAAATAATTAATTTTGCAATTGTAAATTTGAATTATCAATTGATTTATTTGATAGATAATCTCTAAAATTATCAGTCAATCCGACTCTCATGGCAGTCAAGATTATTGGAGCCAATTGCTCACTTGGAGAGGCTGTTATTGATAAACTCCTGATCATGGATGTAGATGTTATTTCAGAGGACAACTCACACTTCTCTAGGAATAAGCGACTACTCGAATTTAGTAATGTATCTATGGTAGAAAAAGGTGAAGGATTCTCTATGTCTTTTGACGGTTCCAACGCAGATATCGTCATAGGCAAGGACGTCATTATTTCAGATTTAATCCCTTCAAGAGCAGATAAATGGATGCCAGAGGAAATCAAAGCTTGGCTCGAACACAAGGAAACCGATGTCAGGGAGAGATATTGGCTAAGCGTCGTCGATGCAGCAAACGCTCTCGCTATTATTGCAAAAAGCGGAAAAAAAGTATCAAACATTCACATGTGTGGAAGAAGAAAGTGGTTATCTAAAGACACTAAAGCAGAATTCGAAATGCTGTATGAGAGGACTTTACAGGGAAAATCAGGTAAATTTACCGCTGAAACACTTTTTGGACATGAGATTTCAGGAATGGACGCTGTAATGATTACTGGCGATGAAATCGCTAGGCCAGATCTACAACCTCTCCAAGATTTACTTGTTGATTTAACTGGAGAAGGATGGCGTCCTTTGGTTCCATTTCGAACTGCTCTCATGACCTTATTAGCCGGTGTTTTAGAATAAAAAAATAGAGCGACAATGGTTTATACTCCCTTCCAATCGGAGGGTTGCACTTGCGAGAGTAGTGTAGTGGTTATCACCGGGCGTTGCCAACGCCTGAACCCGGGTTCGAGTCCCGGCTCTCGCACTCTATCCTAATTTCTTGATATTTTCTTCAATTAAAGTAGCACATTTTTCAAAAGCAGAAATTTCCTTCCCATGAGGGTCATCCAAACCCCAATCTTGGTCTATTCTTATTGCTGGACAACTGACGCCACAACCCATAGATATCACCATATCATATGTTTTCCAATCGATATCGTCTATGTTCTTTGGATAAAGATTGGACGAATCGATAGATTTACCTTCAAGCACGCGCAGTGCATTTTTACTGACTGCAATTTCTGGATGTGTTCCTGCACTGGCCGCTTCATGACCTAAATCTCTGGCAATAGCCTCGGCCATTTGCGACCGGCAGGAGTTTCCAACACAGACGAATAACAGTCTCATTAGTAAATCGTAACTGGAAGAGACATATGAACTAATTCAATTTAGAATATATTGATGAGACGTGGGATGTTGTATTATGGACTTACATACCTCTTTCTTTTCGTTCTTCATATTTTTGCGGCAGCGAACGATTTCAGGGTTTTTTTCAGAATAATTGCGACAATGATAACTCTACAGACCCTATTTATCGGTTTGATTTTTAATAGGATTGGAGAAAATGTAACGCACGCACGCATTCCTATGCTCGTATTGTCTACAGGCTTAGGATATGCCTATCTCGATATGTCATTTACTTTTGAAATCATATATTTCGTGATTTTAGGTGTTTTAATCCAGTATGGAACTGAAAAAGGATTGAAGTATGGCAAGCGTGCCGAGAATAACAATGGCTGACTCACCTGTGAAGATAAACAATCCCGGCAGCGCTCCAGAAGCACCCTCTGCGGAGGATCAACAAAAGATGGAAGCGGCTTATAACCAGATGAAGAGAAAGATGGCAATTGCCGAGATGGGTAAAGCGATTAAACACAAAATTATGGTTCTATCTGGCAAAGGAGGTGTAGGTAAATCTACAGTAGCCACAGGTCTTGCGCTTTCATTAGCTCAACAGGGATTGAAAGTTGGACTACTTGACATAGATATTACCGGGCCTAACGTTCCAAAAATGATGGGATTAGACGGCAGAAGATTGAATGTCGAAGGGGGAAGAATATTGCCTGCAGAGGGGCATTTGGGTGTGAAAGTAATTTCCATGGCTTTCCTATTGGAAGATGAAGATACTCCCGTAGTATGGAGAGGTCCAATCAAACTTGGTGCAATTCAGCAATTTATCGGCGATGTTGATTGGGGCAATCTCGATTATCTAATCATAGACTTCCCACCGGGAACATCAGACGAGCCACTTACTGTGGCCCAAAACTTACCAGATATCGACGGTATGGTTATTGTGACGACACCACAAGATGTTGCTCTCTTGGATTCGAGAAAATCACTTACGTTTGCTAACTCGTTGAAGGTTGATGTTATCGGAATAATCGAGAACATGAGCGGTTATGCAGTTAATGGCAGGGCTACGGCAGGTACAGAAATAGAAGTCGCTGGACCTGGTGGCAAAACACACAAGACCACCGCAGATGAAAATGGCGATTGGTCTGTAACTCTGGATATTTTCAAATCTGGAGGCGGGGAGAAAACCGCTACAGAATTCAATGTACCATTCCTAGGAAAACTTCCATTCGACCCGGGATTCGTGAGAGGTGGTGATGACGGTGTTCACAGAATAGTTTCAGAGCCGGAAGGAGCATCCTCACAGGCTTTTTCTGAAGTTGTTTCAAAGATACAAAGTTTTGTTGAAACAGAAGACAGCGGATCCGGATTGGAAATTATTTGAGGTGAAATTATGGAAATTCCCGAATTAAAAAGAATCGAAAGAAGGGAATTTGATATGCACCTGACCTGGGATGATGGGACTGAGCACGAGATCACATACGACGATTTACGCCACGCTTGTCCATGTGCAAATTGTTCTCCTCAGAGAAACGACGATAGCACATCGATCGCTTTGAGAAGAACCGTGGAGCGATTACCAAAAGAGAAGCCTACTGTTCGTACAGTAGGTAATTATGCACTATCATTCGAGTGGACAAGCGGTTGTTCGTCGGGAATCCACAGGTTCGAAAGGCTTTGGAGATTAGGTGAAAAACAGGACCCTGACAATGGGAAAGCGTATGTTCACGGAGCTTGGTGATTTGAATAAAATCACAATAATGGCCCGTTGCTAATGTATAGTCTTAATTTACAAAGGCAAAGGAGGATATAGCATGGAGGGTATCTATCTCACCTGGCTAATTTCTGCATTAGCCATAGGTGTTTTGCTAATGCCTATCATAAAGCCTCCATGGGCAAACATAACCGTTGACGGATTTGTAGACTTTCTCAGAAGGTATTGGTTACACCTTGTCTTGGTGCTGACTATTTACAATGCTAAAGACTTCTTGGACGAGGTAGACCGTATTTTGATGGCAAATACGGATGGTATGCTAAACATGACGCCTTGGTTATACACCCTTGAAGGCGACATGGCATTATGGGTTCAACAGACCTTCATGGCAGATTGGCTTACTGCTTTGATGACACATTTCTACGTTGTCGGATTTATGGTCATATGTTACGTATCAGTATTCTATTTTGCATATTTTGATGATAGATACATGGCTGACAGAATAAGTCTCACAATTTTCTGGGTTTATGCCTTAGCAATTCCATTTTATCTGTTCTTCAACGTTCACGTGACGGGAAATTATATTCCAGGAATGAAGACCTTAGCATATGACCACTCACCGGAAATAAACGACTGGTTCAGCAGAATTGACCCGTTCACTAACGGTATGCCGAGCCTTCATATCGCGTTCCCATTCGCAGTATGGCTTTGCTTACACAGATTCGATAAGGATGAGCGCTGGAAGAATTACAGGCGCATCGTCTTTGGATATACTCTGGTAACAGCATTCTGTATTGTTTATCTGGGTATACACTGGTTTACAGATATCATTGGCGGTATGATTGTGGCGGCAATTGCGGTAAAGATTGCCAGCGTAATGGCAGATCCATTTTGGAGGATTTTCGATGAGAGAACGATAAACGCAAGGCTCGTGACGGTTCTAACAAATCCAAAAAAAGCCGTGTTAGTAATTGTTAACGGGGTGAAAAAATCCACGAATCAATTTTCAAAACCCACAAGTAGAGAAACTGGGATTTTGCTAGTTGTTATTCTCATTTTAGTTTCTGGCGTTATTACATGGGACCTAACCCATCAATCGATTCCAGCTGGTGGTGTGGATGCTCCTGTAGGAGTGGAGGCCGCGGATGGATGGTTAATCACCCTTGATTCAAAGGACGAAAATTCCCTTTTGGTAATTCACGACTTGTCTGATTTAGAATCAAAAATCGATGTTATACAACCAATTCTAGATGAAAACTCGACATATACAATATCAGAGGATTATTTGTTGATGGCTAATTCAACACAAATGATGCTTGTAAACATGAATAATCCAAGTACGGCGCTGTTTACTATTGAGGTTGATTCACCGAGTCAGATTGAATTTATATCCGATGATAAAATCATAATTTTGCAGGATGGGAAATTGACTTATTTTGATTACACAGGCTCTGAAACTTCGGGAGTTTCCGCTCCGGCCACAGAAAGAGTATCCTTGTTGGAGACCTCAGGTGACAAGATAGCAATGGTTCTTGAATCAAGTTCAGACACAATTCAAATTGGGTACGTAGACAGTGAAGGTTTAATCTCGACCAAGATTAATTCGACAGCAAATGAGATAGAAGATTCAATTCTTGCGAACGCAGGTAAAGTAGTGGACATCGAAAATGCTTCAATAATTGAGATTTCCTTGTACCAGGAATACCTTGCGGCCACAGTAGATGTAAATGCTACAACAAGATTAGTGCTACTCAACACCTCAAGTGGTGAGAGTTTCATTGTTTCTGACCCTAAGTTTGAGGCATTTGACCCACACATGGATTACGGTGTCTTGATGTTTGCAGCCTACCAAAACATTGACCCTGCCAATGCATCCTCGGAAAAATACACGGATATCGAAATCATGATCCATGAACTTGAGACCAACCTTACCAAACCACTCACTGCAGATTCGATTAATCAGTGGGACCCGAAAGTTCTCGAGAATCACTATGTCTACCAACAAATCGATGAAAACGGTGACATGAGTGTTGAGGTTCAACCTAAGGAGCCTACCCTTCAGACATATTCATCAAACGTGTTGAAAATTGGAGTATTATTGATGATAGTCTTGGTATTCATCAACGTTTTGCAACGTCAAAAAGAGTCTGGAGCGGTCAGCCACCATGATAGCGAACTCGAGTCATAATTTGCTCCAATCTCTTTACGACATCGATAGCTTTGGGAGGATATCCTCCTGGTGCTTTATCCGGGTGACCTAATTCATCGTCTAACGACAAATATCCCTCAAGTACTAGTTCCATCGCATTCTCTATGCTTGGATGACTTGCTCTAAATATCTCATGCAAAACATGTAAATCGACACCGTAACCTTCCAACTCATAGTCTATCGTAGCTAGTCCCAAATCGATTAGGATGGCTTCATTATGATTATTGATAATAATGTTGTTAGTAGATAGGTCGCCATGGTTGATTGCATTTCTGTGCAAAATTCTAATCGATTTACCAACATTCCTCAAGGTATCATCGTCATGAAGACCATTTTGGAGGACATTGATTAGAGGAGTTCCAACTATTTTTTCCATAATTATTCTGCCCTCATCAAGGTCGACATCCCAAATTGCCGGAACCGGGGCTTTGATATTGGATAGCGAAATAGTGAGTTTTACTTCATTTGTCATTCTCCTTTGGGTCAAACTTTTGTCAAGTTCTGGATGCCTCCAGCCACGTGGTCTTCGGGTTTTTTGGATTGCATCTCTGCCATACCATTTACCGTTCATGACCTCGGCTTCAGCGCCGAGATGGATGATTTCTCCTTCTTCCCAGCCTCGCATTGAGAAAGCGGGTGTAGTGTATGGTTCAAAAAGGAGCGCATGTACGGCATGCTGAGGGACAATCATGACCATAGCGCTTCCGATGTGTGCAATCGATTTCACGAATGATCAAATGGGCCCTGAAGAGTTGGCTATTGCTGAGAGAATATCTGAGTTAAAAGCGGAACTTGGCGACGATTTATTGATACTTGGGCATCACTACCAACGCGACCAAATAGTGATGCACGCCGACTTGCTCGGGGATTCTTTCCTCCTTTCAGAGTTAGCCGCAAAATCAGATGCAAAATACATCGTTTTCTGTGGTGTACACTTCATGGCAGAATCGGCTGATATTCTTACTTCAGACGAACAGAGCGTGATTCTCCCAAACATGCGTGCTGGATGTTCTATGGCCGACATGGCCGCTCTACACGAGGTAGAAATTGCTTGGTCTGAGATTTTAGAGAGAACCGGCCTATCCGACCCGGCAACGGCCAAAGAAGGCGAATCGTGTTTGATTCCTGTCACTTACATGAACAGTGCAGCTAATCTGAAGGATTTCTGTGGAAGACATGGTGGAATCGTATGTACTTCGTCTAATGCTCAAGGCATACTAAACTGGGCTTTTGATCGAGCAGGTCCTGATGGCGCAGTACTCTTCTTCCCTGACCAACACTTAGGTCGTAATACCGGCAATGCTATGGGTATTCCACTAGACAAAATGAGCGTTTGGACTCCAGGCCAGGAAAACGACATTGCAGATGGGGCAAAAATCATTCTTTGGCACGGTTTTTGCTCAGTGCACAAGCGATTTACAGTTGGGCAAATCGATGAATTCCGTGAACAAAATCCAAATGGGGTTGTCGTTGTACACCCTGAATGTCCAATTGAAGTCGTCCAGGCAGCAGATGCTAACGGAAGTACAGAATTCATCAGAAGATTTGTGGCAGCTCAAGAACCTGGAACAAAAATCGCTGTTGGAACAGAAATAAACATGGTAGCAAGATTAGATGCTGAACATGAAAACTTACACGTCCAGTGCCTCGAGCCAACAGTTTGTCCTTGCTCTACTATGTACATGATTCACCCTGCCTATCTAATGGACGTGTTAGAAAAATTGGTCGATGGCGAAATACCAAACCAAATAATCGTGGAACCAAACATCCAGGAAGGGGCAAAATTAGCGCTTGAAAGAATGCTTTCAATCAAGAAATAATTTCCCCAATCTTCCAACCGCCTAGAGCGAGAAGGGGGCAAATCGCCATTGTAAGGATTACATACCCCGCAGCAGTAGTTTGATTTTCTGACCAGAGTTCAATAGTTTCTACAGAAAATGTCGACATAGTCGTGAAAGCTCCTATTATGCCTGTGCCTACCAGTAATGCAAATTCCTTTGATATCAATTCATTTGAGAGTGCCGCTATTACAATACCGAGGATTAGAGAACCCAGTGCATTCACTATCAGTGTTGCTTGTGGAGTGCCGACTATCTCAGAGACTCCAAATCTAAGAATAGCGCCGATAAAACCACCAATTCCCACAAGCAAGTATGAATTCACAAATCTATCAGAATTTGTTCTAGTTATCAATCAATCTCAAGTGCTTGATGGGATAGGAGTTAATCATGACCATTTGGTTCATGACCAGTAATGAAGGCAAAGTCGCCGAAGCAAAAGACCATTTTTCGCAATATGGAATCGAGGTAAAACAGTTTGAATTTGAGGCAATTGAGCCACAATCTGATGACTTAGAAATAGTTGCGATTTCAAAAATCGAACAGGCTATTCCATCGCTTCCGAATGAAAATGATATGATTCTAGTTGAAGATGCTGGATTATTTGTTAACGCACTTGAAGGTTTTCCGGGAGTATATTCATCCTATGCGCTGAACACCATCGGTTGTGGTGGTGTTCTGAAACTGTTGGATCATTTGAAAAGTGATGATTTAGTTATGGACGCACGATTGAGAAGTGCAGAATTTAGGGCCGTAGCAGTGCTATATCACAATGGAATTACAACCGTAGCTGAAGGTGTCTGTCCGGGAAGAATAGCACACGCCATGGCTGAGGGTGAAGGATTTGGTTTTGACCCAATATTCATCCCTAACGATTTAGATGAGGATGGAGAACCTGTTGATACTGGTGAGATGGGGCATATTAGCACTCACGGCAAGACATTCGGTCAGATTGAAATGAGCGAGAAGCAACAATATTCTCATAGAAGAAGGGCGATTTCAAATCTAATCTCTAATCTTGATATTCAATAGAGAGATTCTTGAGTACGAGCGTATTGGGTAAAGTTGAGCAGGATGAAATTATCAAGACTGATTGTTCTAATCTTATTGATTGGTGACATCATTTTGTTTTTCATGCTACAAAGCGAATTCGACGAGAACGGCCGGTGGGCAATCGTGGGAGTTGCTTTGCTTCTTGCAATCGCATGGGTCTATCTCGAAGAACCGCCACAACCAAAGAAACAGGTCAGACGAGTCCAACCTGTAAAAGCGACTCAACAAGAAACTGAGGAGGAAGATGAAATCGACATTCCTCCAGCAGTCACCGAGGACAGTATGGATGGAGCCACCCTAAGGGAAAGAAAACTTGCCAAGGTTCTTGCAGCCAATCAAAGTGAAGATGAGGAAGTGGTCTCTATCGAGCCTGACGATGACTTAGAGGAAGTACAGGTAACGGTTGAGGAGGTACATGTCGCTAGCGAGTATGTTGTTGAATCCTCGCCACAGTCCATTGAAGACGCCAATATTGCAGCTCACATTCAAGATAAGAGGGAGAGGCATGACAGGGTCCGAGCCAGAATCGAGGAGCGAAGAAGAGAGCAAATGGCTGAAATTCGTGCTTCAACCGCAAAGATGTGGGAGGCCCATTCATCGGGTGAAGACCTTCTCACAATAGTTCAGGATCCACAAAATACTCACACTATCTTAGAGGAACCTGCTGTAGCAAAAGAAGGTCACGTCTACGGCGCATCCCTCGTAAGAATTGATGAAAACACGATTTTGAAACTCAGAATACCAGTAGATACGGGATATTTGCAGGTTGAAAGCGAAGAAGAAACTGAAACTATGCCAATACTTCCTCCTGGAGTTCCATCTCCAGATTCACTAGGATTGCCACCACTACCTCCACCACCGGGTGCTTCTGGTGCACTGGCTGCTCTGAGAGATGAAATGTCAAACGACTAATCATCGATGTTTCCAAACTGGCTCATCTCTGTTTATGAATGCTTGAACTCCAATTTCTTGGTCTTCCGTATCGAATAGATTTGCAAACGCGTCAGCTTCTATTTTCACTCCTTCAGTTAGACCATTATCGAGTGCAGCCCTGATTGTCTTCTTTGCTACTCTCAATGTATTCATAGATTTACAAGCGATTGTTTGGGCGATTTGAAGGGTCTTCTCCTCTAACTCTTCACTGCTGTAAACGTGATTTGCCAATCCAATTCTGTGTGCTTCTTCAGCGGTCAAATTGTTGCCTGTCATCATCATCTCCATGGCGCGTCCATATCCAACGAGATGAACTAATCTCTGCGTTCCACCATATCCAGGGATTAATCCAAGTTTGATTTCAGGTGTTCCAAATATTGCTCTCTCACTTGCAATTCTAATGTCGCATGAACAAGCCACTTCGCAACCCCCTCCTAACGCAAATCCATCGACCATTGCTATCGTTGGTTTGGAAAGGTTCCAAATTGCTTCGATGGCGTTGTCAGTGAATAGCATTTTAATTTCAGAGGAATTTTTACCTGCAAATTCTGTAATATCTGCTCCAGCAACGAAAGCGTTGGGTTTTGCTCTCTTTCCTTCCGGAGGAGGATTTGGTTTCGCTCCAGTGATAACAACACATCTAACGGAATCGTTTTCTTCAGCCCATGCACACATTTCTTTTAGCGCATTAACCACTTCTTGGTTTAGAGCATTCAGCTTATCAGGTCTGTTTATTGTTACCTTGGCTATAACGCCGTCACCATTTTCACACGGGATTTCTTCAGTTAGAACACATTCGGACATATACCGGCGACGAAGTCATTCCAAATCAAATTTGCAAGCACACATTGAAAGTGCAAATGCTTGTAGTCCTATTATGTCCGCCGAAATGGAATCCTTAGTTGTCGCAAAGGATTTGGGCAAAAGATATGGTGATTTCATAGCACTGCATCCTCTTGATGTCAAAGTAAGTGCAGGAGAATTTTTTGGAGTATTCGGGCCGAATGGCGCTGGAAAGTCAACCTTCATCAAGTTGTTAACCGGGCAACTTAGGCCAAGTATTGGAGCGGTCGAGGTACTTGGAATCAACGCGGCTAAAGAACCACAGAAGTTGAAAGCGAACATTGGTATCGTACCGGAATCAGAATCACCTCCATCTTATCTTACTCCTAGCGAATTCTTGCAATTCGTTGGCAAATTACGTGGTGTTGACGACCTCGAGACTAAAGTCGAGCACTGGATCGACTGGTTTGGCTTGGGTGAGAAAAGAGATACGATGTGCAAAGATTTGTCAAAAGGACAGCGACAGAAAGTTATGCTTTCTTCTGCATTTATCCACGAACCAAAACTACTTTTCTTGGATGAGCCGTTTGCTAACCTGGACCCTATCTATCAAAGGAAGTGTAGGGAATGGTTGATGGACATGGTCGATAATGGAGGAACGATTTTTCTTTGTTCTCACGTCCTTGAAATGGCAGAAAGAATGTGCAATAGGATGGCGATTATCAACAACGGTAAGGTTCTCGCTGCTGGAACGGTTTCAGGCCTGAAGGAATCCGAAGATGAAACGTTAGAGGACGTATTTATCCGATTGGTCGGACATTCTATCGAAGAAGCAGAACGCCTTAGCGATGAATCTTCAAGTGAGGAGGAATGAATTCTGCCAGTCACCATCACGAGTAAGGATTGGTCCGAACTCGATGGTGAAACCCAAGTTGAAAAATTGAATTCATCAACACTCGGAAAGAATTTGAATGAACCGTTGACGGGCTGGCAGGCTTTTTCCGCCACGTTTAGAGTTATGTTCATAGAAGAATTTAGAGAGAATTTAGACTTTGCAAAAAAGCGTCGAATTCTACTATTTCCGCTATTGGTCGCATTGGTAACAATGGTCGCAACAATCGGTCTACAGTTCTTAGTTGGTGAAGGAGCGTCACAAGGAGCAGACTCGATTTCAGATGCACAGACATTTTCTTGGGACGAAATGAGAATAGCACTTCATCTACCGCTATTATTATTCAGTTTAGGAATGGGCTCCTTTGCATTCCTTGGCAGAGAGAGGGTTTTGGCTAGAACTGGAACCAAAAATTACCTTCTCGCATCGCCTGCATTACAACCTCTTACCAATCCAACTGCGCACTTTGCGTATTACATGAAGGACCTTACCTATTACGTATTGCTGATTTTAACTCCCGTAATCAGCGGTATGGTAGTTGGTATAACCCTTGAATTTTTCACCGATGTCAGAACTCCTTTGGAGTATGATAGTTTACCGAGAACCTGGATTGCTATGATAGTGACCCTCGCCCAAGGATTAGCATTCTCTTTTATCGCATCCTCGCTTTGGTTACTCGGAGGATGGTTTGGCAGAATTACTCCAATAATCGTTGTTGGATTAGGAACTATACTCGGGCTTGGTTTGGTTGAAAGAGAATATCTACTCTGGGGCTTAGCGACTCAGCAACCCGATGGATTAATTCTTGCAATTCCAGCACTTGCAGCTTCGATATTTATTGCTTGGTCCGCCTCTCAGTTGGTCAGGGATGATTTCGAAATCAAAGTCACATCAAAGAAAGAGATCTTCTTACCTGCTTATGATCGCCTAAAATTCCTAGGAAAAGGACCATTGCGCCTTCTTGTCGCAAAAGAAGCGGTGGATTTGATTCGCTCTGGTTCGCTAAAGAAAATGACGGTATCCTACTCAGTGCCTCTGATTGTACTACTTATGATGGCGTGGCTCGTTGATTTCGCAGAGGCTCCAATCCCGATCAACCTACTATCTTACGCACCTTTCTTGGGATTCTTTGGATTCAATTTCTACTCTTGGCTAACAGCTCTTGATTCTCCAGAGCACATGAATGGTCTACCTCTATCTGTGCCACAATTGATTCGGGCAAAAGTAACGGTTTACTTCTTGGCTACAACCTGGATTTCGGTAATTTTCCTGTGCTTGATGGCGTGGAGGTTAGACGAGTGGGCTGTTCTGCCAGTTGGCTTAGTAGTGATGATTGCAAACAGTATCTACATCGTTTGTTTAACCGCATTTTTGATGGGATTATCCCCAAACAAGGCAATTTTTGATGCTAAAATAATGACCTGGTTTTGGATAGGAACCGTTCTACCACTCCTTAGCCTATTCTTGCTTTCATTCACGCAAGGAGACGTATCATTTTACGAAAATTGGGCTGACCAAGTACAACAGAATGGATTACAGGCCCAAGCAGTAGATTTCGATGACGAAACCATGGCTGCTGGATTCAAAGGGATATTATGGGTCAGTGTGGGTTTAGTGGCTGCATCGATTTTGTTGATGAAACTCCTCGATAGAAAATGGGGAAGGGCAGAGTTCAACAATTGAAACCGCCCGCACCTGCTCATGGGACTCGTAATTGCTGTCAGCGGTCTACCCGCAGCAGGTAAAGGCGAGTTCGCATCAATTCTCGCTAATCGGTCTATTCCAGTGGTTTCCATGGGAGACGTTGTACGGGCTGAAGTTGCCCACCGAGGAATACCTGAAGAGCCAAGTGTTTTCGGTCAGGTCGCTACCGAATTAAGACAAGAATTTGGTGAAGACGTAATCGCTCAAAGATTGACTGCAGTCGTAGACGATTTATTGGTTGAAAATGAGATTGTATTAATTGAGGGTTTGAGGGGGACTGCAGAGCGTAAAGTTTTCTTGGAACACTGGGGTGAAAATTTCGTAGTAGTAGCCGTTACAGCCAATTTGGAATTAAGGTATCAAAGGGTTCAGTCCAGAGGACGTTCAGAAGATGGGACGATGGATGATTTGCTGATTCGTGATGAGAGAGAAAAAGGATGGGGGTTGGGTCAAATTATTGAAGAAGCCGACAAACAATTTCCAAACGAATCGGATTTGGCTAATCTCGAAGAATTAGTCTCAAATTGGCTGAATATCCTTTGAGATGCCCCGTAGGGGCACTCAAAATGGCGAAAAGTCATAACCGAGCGCAATCGTGTCTCGCATACAGGGGGAGGTTGCACTATGGCAAGAAAAGGGGCAGAAGCCAGGAGAAAGCCAAAAAACCAGCAACGAGCGACATATGATGAATTGGATAAATATCCCGTTATGCCTCCTCATGCGTTCGCTCGAATTGTTAGAGATAAGAGGACACTGAATATCATTTATCAGATCATTGAACCTCCGTTGAACAAGAAGGAACAAGAATGGAGAGACGAACTTCTCGATATTTTCATTCGTTCCCTCACAGCAAACATCGAAGAAATCGACGCTGACCCCGTCTCATATTTGAGAACCGCAATGGACAAAGTCATCAAAGCGTACGGAATGAAGGTTAACAAGAAATCTAAATCTAAGTTATTCTATTACTTGAGGCGAGATTTGGTCGGATACGGTAAGATGGACGTTTTGATGAACGACGCCAACGTAGAAGATATTTCTCTTGACGGAACCAACGTTCCAATTTTCGCTTATCACAGGAAATTCGAATCTGTTGAAACCACCTGTGTTTGGGAAACCGATGACGAATTGGAATCCTATGTTATCAAGCTCGCACAGCGTTGTGGTAAGCACATTTCTGTAGCGGATCCGCTACTGGATGCTACACTGATGGACGGTTCAAGAATCGTTATGAAATTGGGTCGTGAAGTATCTACTCGAGGTTCAGCTTTCTGTATTCGAAGATTCAAGGACGACCCGTTCTCGCCTTGTGACATCATCGCATTCAGAACATTGTCGTCTCTTATGGGAGCATACCTTTGGGTGGCTTTCCAGAATGAAGTTCCAATGCTATTCGTAGGTGGTACTGCTTCTGGTAAAACAACAACACTGAACGCTATGTGTATCTTCATCCCGTGGCAGATGAAGATTGTAAGTATCGAGTCGACAAGAGAAGTTAACATTCCTCAACCAAACTGGGTTCCAGGTTTGACTAGACAAGGATTTGGTGGTGAATCCAATGAGGGTGAAATCGGAGAATTCGAACTGCTAAAAGCCGCTCTTCGTGAGCGACCTGAATACATCATCGTGGGTGAAATTCGTGGTGCAGAAGCATACGTATTGTTCCAGGCAATGGCAACAGGACACTGTGCTTATTCAACAGTGCACGCTGACTCGGTACCTTCCTTAGTCCACAGATTAGAAAACAAGCCAATTGATATCCCTCGTGTTCTTTTGCCTGCTCTTGAGGCATGTGCTATTCAGATTCAGACCCGTATCAATGGACGACGTGTAAGAAGAACAAAACAAATTGTGGAAATTGTTGGTATTGACCCTAACTCGATGGAAGTAATCACCAACGAGGTATTCAGGTGGAATGTAGCAAATGATGATTTCATATTCTCCGGTAAGTCGTACGTTCTTGAGAAAATCATGGTTAAAATCAACTTTAGTCAGGATGAGATGAGAAGAGAGTTGAGAACAAGGAAGAGGATACTTGAATGGATGGTTCTTAACGATATTAGAAAAGCAGACCAGGTAAGTCAAATTATTACCGAGTACTATGTTCGACCTCATGAAATTCTAGCAAGAGTTGATGGATTACGTTGAATATAGTTCAGGAGGTGAAAAATGTGGAACTGAATACTTGGCAGAAAATTTGTCATAGAATTCTAGGGCGTTTATTCAAGAAGAAAGCGCGAGAAGACAAAGAACTGTCTGATAACCTCGTGAAAGGAAACATACCAATAATGCCTGAGGTTTACATGGCTCAAGTATTCGTTACTACATTAGCAATAGTAGCCGTTTGTGGAATGCTACTAACCGCAGTATTCATGCCGGGCATCGGATTAATCGATTGGTATGAGTCCAGACCAGATGAATCAACTGCTCTTGCTTGTTACGAGTGGGAATATTGGAACGCAGATTTGGTGGATGAGACTTTGGAAAGTAGGGGATGTCCTTACTTCAAATATATGGAATTCCCATTCTTTGCTAAGATTTTGATTCCAGTTATTCTGGGATTACTTATACCGGTAATCAGCTATAGGACTTTGAAGGGCTCTGCTGGAAGAGCAGCCCATTTAAGGGGCGTCGCCCTTGAGAAGTATCTACCATATGCTGCATCTTACACAGCAGCGATGGCAGCGGCAAATGCAACACCTCACAAGATTTTCAAATCGCTTGCTCTCAATGAGGAAATTTACGGCGAGATAGCATACGACTCCGCTATGATATATCGAGACGTATCCCTATTAGGGTACGATTTACTGACGGCGATGAAAATGGCAGTAGATAGGGCCGCATCGCCTTGGATGACGGAATTTTTCCAAGGAATGGTCGGAACATTGACCGCTGGAGGTTCCCTAAAGTTGTACTTCCTTAACCGTGCAGAACACTACATGCGTGAGAATAGAACACGTCTTCACGAGTTCTTGGAATCTCTTGCAATGCTTGCGGAATCATATGTTGTAGTTGCTGTAGCAATGCCACTGTTCCTGATAGTTATGCTGGTAATTATGTTCTGGGTTAGCGGTGCTGGCGCGCAGATGGAAGAAAGCACTCTATTCGCAGTTGTACTACTCGTATTACCGATGATCCACGCTGCATTCGCATTCTTGGTATGGTCATCGAGTGAAGAACAAAAAATGTGAGCAGGAGGTGATTAAGTGGCACGTAAAAAGAAGGAGAAGATAACCGTAGATCTCGACCTTCCAAAAGACGACTCCACAATGACCAAGCTCTACGCAATCCTTGCGGTTTCGATATTCATAGGCCTTGGATGCTTTTCTTTCTGGATAACTAATTCTCATTTCACAACCTCCCCTAATGGACAGCCACTTTTCGTAAATATGGTCTGTGGATATGATATGAATTATGAACCAACCTTTGAGGATAATGAGTCATGTCCAATGCTGAAAGATGAGGCCGATGTATTGGTTATGACCCCAGAAGACCCATGGATTGATTTCATTTCCCTAGGTCAAATGTTTGACGTACCAGGTATGGATGAAAATGTAACCAACGTGCGTCCGGCTCAACCACTTACGGGGACCTGTGATGTTGAGACTTCAGTACCTTCGGACTACTCATTCCGAATCATTTCTCCTGAAGGTGAAATCCTCGGAGAATATCAAGGTAATACCTATGCTAATGGAGACGAGTGTCAACTTGAGATAGCGAATATGGAAGCAGGTGAAATGTATCAGATCGTTATCTATTCTGATGAAGAGGTTCTCGAAGCGACTTACAGATTAGAAATGGATTATTATGACGGTGTCCCTGAATACATGAATAACAAATCACAATGGATTGGTCCAGAAGTTAACGTAGGTCCACTTGATTTGAGACCAACAATTTTCCTCAATTTCTTCGGACTCGGCTTCTTCTTTATGTTCTGGCCAGCATCATATTACTGGGACCGCGTCAAGGAAAAAACAAACAGAATGGAAGAAAAGTTCCCGGATTTTCTACGTGACCTTGCAGAATACTGGAAGGGAGGTCTTTCGATGACGGTAGCGGTTCAAACGCTGGCTACGAGTGAATACGGGGCTCTAAATCACGAAGTCAAGAAGATGAGTGACCAATTATCTTGGGGTGTAGCATTTGGAGACGTTATCGAAATGTTTGCGGCGAGAGTTGGAACACCTCTTGTGAAAAGAGCAATTTCTTTAATTTCTGAAGCTAATAGGGCCGGAGGTAAGATTTCTGATATCTTGGTTACAGCCGCAAACGACAGTCGTGAAATCAAGTTCCTTGAAGGAGAACGTAAACGTTCAATCGCGTCTTATATCTCGGTTATTTGGACATCTTACGGGGTTTTCCTAGGTGTTATCGTAGTTCTAGCAAAGGTGTTTATCCCTGCTATCGCGGGTTCCAATTCGGATACTTCTGGAGATGCAGGAGGCGGTCAACAACTTGGAAACATGGTTATCAGAAACATTGAGCCACTGTTCTTTTTGACGATTTTCTATTACGGTGTAACCATGCAAGCGCTCGGAAATGGTTCGATGGCTGGATTGATGGCTACCGGCAGGTTCACAAGTGGAATGAAGCATTCAGGAATGATGATTATCCTCGCAATACTCTGTTTCAACATAATTGTATTCACACCGGATCTGATAGGAATCACTACATTGCCTACCTTAGCACCGGCAGCCGGAACATTCTCTCCGTGAGTTGATGTATTTGCAAAATGATGAATCCGCTCAAATTCACATTCTTGAAATGCTGACATTGTTTTGGCTATTCTTCATGACAGCAGCATTCCTAATTACGGTTCACGTTCCCGATTCCAATAGTATCTCGATGGATGCGGAATTGAAATTCGCTGGTGAAGATGCAATAAATTTAGCACTTGCAACACCTTCTTCAGAATACGATTCAAAGTTAGCAGAATATCTGGCGAATGGTCAGCGTGATGAAGCTTGTGAGATGATTCAGGAATACATAATCGGTAGCGTAGAAGCAAATTGTTGGTTGTCTATCGACTCCTCGACATTACAGCCTCATGGGGAGGTAGCAACGCCAGGTGATAACACGGTAAACGCTCATGACATGGTGGCAATAGACGGCCATCTTTGGACGGTCAGCCTCGACCTTTGGGAGCGTGGTTCATGATGCGCGAAGATAGAAGGGGAGATGAGGGACAAATGTTGCTCGCAACGGGCGTTGTTCTGATGATGTCTCTTCTCTCAATGGCCATCTTCGGGGTTAAGATGGCTGGAATTTCAATGCCTTTCGATACCGCTGGAGATGATACCATTGAAGCTTCAGCAGATGTAGCGAATTATTTACCAAGTCTTACCGAAGACAGAGCGCAATTGTGGTACAGTGAAGGAGTATCTGAATACGAAAGCGTCAACAAATCGATTCAATCGCTTCACGACGATATTTTACACCACGGTGAGATAAGAGGAGTAGAGTTGAAACTTCTCAACATCACCGTTACTGAATCTGACGGAATCGTTAGTGTTTCGACAGAACTTGGAGCCGCAGATAGAAATTCCATGCTGACAAGAATTATTTCATTCGATATCGACTTGGACGATTAGTGTGTTTTATTCCATTCATTCCATTCAAGGTCAATCCAGTGTCTTACCTTTCCTAGGACGTCTTTTTCAATCGAAGGGTCAATAGTGTACCAATCAACAATTTTAGCACGGTCTCTAAGTGCGGTTTGTATTGCTCTTATTCTAGGTAATGCGTTGATATATCTCTCCGCATTTCTGAACGAATAAACCTCTCTTTGTTTGAAGAAACTTACGTGCCTTTCTTCCTCCTCAATGTGCATGACGATTCCTATTGCAATCCCGCCGGCATTTTTCCACTCTCTGATTATTCGGGAACTGGGCTCGATATGTACTCCTTCGATTATGAGGTCTATACCTTCTCTTTGAGCTCTTTCAATCGCAGCCAAAACCCCACTCTCAACCGCCTTACAGGTATCTTGCCAATCCAATACAGGGTCCCCCGATTCACCTTTGGAAAAGGATGATCTGTGTAATGCAGGATTATTTTCAAGGTCAGCCACTCTCATTGTTTCCCTAATCGCATCGGTTGATACAAATCTCACAATTGAATGTTCATTTGCAATGGCTACAGAAGTAGTAGATTTTCCAACTCCTGTGGCCCCAGCGAGCATAATCAATAGAGGAGGTTTCCTAGTTACCTTGGTTTTGGTCGTTTCGGCTATGCTAATAGTTCGCGCCATTCGCATATCGATACCTTTCTCTCTAATCAAGACATTTGTCAATCGGAGAGGCTTTGAGGCGGTTACTACTCGGACAGATTATGACGAGCGAACAGATGTGGATTGCAGGCGAATGGTGCCCTGCTGAAGACGGTGCTACAGCGGATATTATCAATCCAGCAACCGGTGAGGTAATTGCAACAACTCCTAAGGCAACTATTGCTGATGTGGAGAGATGCGTGGAAGCCTCAAAGCAGGCCTTGCACTCACGAGAATGGGCGTCTATGGACCCTGCTCAAAGAGGTCGAGTATTACAAAAGATGGCTGCTACGACATACGCACATGCAAAATCACTCGCTGCGATAGAGTCCGAAAACAACGGAAAGACATTCAGAGAAGCACTTAGTGAAATCCGCTACGGTGCTTGGACTTTGGAATATTTTGCAGGTTTATCAGACAAGATCGAAGGAAGTACGATTCCAGTACCCGGAAATCGATTGAACTACACACTTCGCCAACCGTTAGGTGTAACTGCACACATAGTTCCTTGGAATTTCCCATTACAACTTGCAATTCGCTCAATAGCACCCGCTCTTGCAGCCGGTTGTACAGTAATCGCAAAACCAGCATCGTGGACACCTCTATCACTGCTCGCTTGGGCAAAGGCCATTGAAGAAGCCGAAACGGGGCTTCCTGCTGGCGTTTTACAGGTTATTACTGGCTCTGGTGGATTGATAGGCGATGCTCTTGCAGGTCACAGTGACGTCGACGGTATCGTATTGACCGGTGGAGTGCCAACCGGAAAAGCAGTTATGGCTAAGGCAAGTGAAAATCTGACTCCAGTGACCCTAGAACTTGGTGGAAAGGGTGCTAACATAGTATTCCCCGATGCAAATATTGGCTTTTGTGCCAAAGCTGTGTGCTTTGGAATTTTCATGAATGCAGGTCAGATGTGCTGGGCAGGTTCAAGGCTGATAGTGCACGAAGACGTACATGACGAACTGGTTGAGGCAATAGTCGCAGAGATCTCGAAATGGCCAGTAGGTCCAGGTATGGAAGACGGAGTTAGAATGGGAAGTATGGTTCACTCCACACACAGAGACGACGTACTAGAGATGCTAAACAAGGGGCTATCACAAGGAGGAACCGTTGTTTGTGGCGGTAATGCAATCGATAGAGAGGGTGCTTTCATGGAAGCGACCGTCGTAACCGATGTATCAAGCGATAACCTGCTCTTCCAAGAGGAATTATTCGGACCGGTTTTGGCAGTTACTAAATTTAGTGAAGATTCTGAGGCTCTAAAGTTAGCTAATGACACACCATTCGGCTTACTAAATGGAATTTGGACAAACAACCTCTCCCGTGCGCACAAGTTTGCAAGGGACCTTCAATCAGGAATGGTCAGTATCAACGAATATCCAATCACTTTCCCCCAAACCGCCTTCACTGGTTGGAAGCAATCTGGAATAGGAATAGAACAATCCAAGGACGCTTTGAATTTCTACACTAAAGTCAAAAACGTGAATGTAAAGCTGTGATCGTATGAATATTTACGAAAAAGAAGGCGTAAAAGTCATCCAGTTAACCGGTGGAACTGCAAGTCAGTCATTCAGTAGGGAATTCCTTCCGAAGATTAGGGATGCGATTATCGAATCAATGGATTCTAAAGCGGTAGTAATTACTGGAGAGGGCAAATTTTTTTCCGCAGGAGCCGATATTGATGCTTTTCAAAAATCGATTGAGGAAAACGATAGCGTTCAATTGATTCGAGATTTGACGGGTATCCTTCATCCCCTTCTTTTGAAAATGAGAACCTCGAAGACTATTTTCATAGCAGCCGTAAACGGAGCATGTGCAGGTGGTGGACTAGGGCTCGCTCTTGCCTGTGATGCTCGAATAGGTACGGAGAATACAAAAATTGCAGCATCATATGCCGGTATTGGACTTTCACCAGATGGTGGAACCACCTGGTTGTTGCCGAGGCTTGTTGGCGAGCAATCCGCCCGTCGCTTCTTCTTTGAAAATCAAATTTGGAATGCGACAGAATCGTTAAACTATGGAGCAATCGATGAAATTGTTGCCGATGAATCACTTATCGACAGAGCCGTTGAAATCGCTAATCACTGGTCGAAATGGGGCGACCATACAAAGGAGGCTACAAAGCATCTACTTCTGTCTCAGAACGTTAATGATTTTGAAACTCACATGAAACATGAACGAACCTTGATCGAGGCCGCAGGCCTTACAGATGAATTCAAACAAGGCGTAGAGAAATTCCTCGCTCGCAGGAATCCTTGAAAATGAAATAGACAACGCCTATCACGGGTTATGTGCGGACGGTTTACGCTAGGCTTTCAGCCTGAGGAATTGGTAAAAACGTTCGCTGCAGAGCAAATTTCTGAGCCAGTCCCGCCAAGTTATAACATTGCGCCAACCGACAATGCAAACATAATATCTAGTAATGCAGGTTTGGTGTCCTGTAGCAAAATGTCTTGGGGATTTGATTTGAAAGGCTCTGCGAAAGTTTTCAATGCAAGATTGGAAACTTTGCTAGAAAAATGGCGGTTCAAGAAATCTGCTCAATCTATGCGATGCCTCGTCCCTGCTACTGGCTGGTACGAGTGGACTAAAGCAGATGATGGAGGTAAGGACCCTCATTACTTCTCATCACCAAAAACAGAGTTGTTAGCCTTAGGCGGCCTTTACGAAAAAGCAGCAGACGGTCCTAGGTTCACAATAATCACCCGCCCCGCTACGGAAAAGTTGCAACATATTCACAAAAGAATGCCACTAGTTTTACCCAAAAAGGCGTGGGACCTTTGGCTAAATCCAGATGAAACAAATGTCGCAGACACAGATTTCATACACAATGCGACAGAAGAATTCGAATTCACAACACGATTGGTTTCTCGAAAGGTGAACTACTCCAGTGCAGAAGGTTCAGATTTAATCCTTCCAATTTGATTTACGCTAAATCGAGGAACCCCAAGTCCCTTTAGGGGCTTGGCGTGAGATTTTTTCCATTAGTTGATAAACCACAGATTCAAAAAATGACCATGCGAGATAAAAAAGTGGTTGTTCTAACAGGTGCTGGAGTAAGCGCCGAGTCCGGTGTTCGTACATTTAGGGACAATGACGGTTTGTGGGAAGACCACAGGGTAGAAGATGTTGCTACTCCTGAAGCATGGCGAGTAGACCCAGTTTTGGTTTGGAGATTTTATCAAGCCAGAAGAAACCAATTATTGGAAGTAGATGAAAATCCAGCGCATATTGCAATAGCGAAACTGGAATCTGAGATTGAAGATTTCACCTTGATAACTCAAAATGTAGACGATTTACATGAAAGAGGAGGGAGTAAATCCGTGATTCACATGCATGGACAATTAAGGACACTGAGATGCGAAAATAGCGGAGAGAGTGAAGAGCGTATCGGTCAAGACGACCTGTCTGAAGAATTCGTAAAATGCAATTGTTGTAGCAAGCCTTCACGTATGCGACCGGACATAGTATGGTTTGGAGAGATTCCGATGTTCATGGAAGAAATCTATACTGCTGTAGAGGAGTGTGACGTATTTGTTGTAGTTGGAAGTTCAGGCCATGTTTACCCGGCCGCTGGATTAGTTCAAGTTGCAAATCAGACCGGTGCTCACACGATTCTTGTCAATTATGAAGTCCCAATAAATGGTCATCAATTTGATGAAATCCACGTTGGAAAGGCAGGAGAGGTCCTTCCAGAATTAGTCGAATCATGGTTAGATTAATCATTTAGCAACGAACATTTAGAAATATTAGTTTTCAAAGTTTGATAGGAGAATAATTTATTTACCAAACATCGATAGAAAAAGCATGCGTAAATTTTCAGTTTACATGATGGCACTGCTTTTGACTACACTTTCTATTGCAGGGTGTCTGCATGAAGAAGATGAGGAATCAACTAGTAGTCCAGTTGGAGAATGGTATCTCTACGAGGACTTATTGGTGACATTTTTAGAAAATGGGACCGTTATTGTCCATGTTGATGGTGATTATGAAGGAACTTGGACAGAAAACGAAGATGGGACAATAACCGTTGCCTTAGAAGAAGATGACCCTAGTGAGGATCTGCCATTCTTGATTGTAGGAAATTGGTTAATCATATCTGAAGATGGCGGAGATGCCTCACAATGTAATGTTTGGAACTCTGAACCACTTGATATTGAGACCTGGACAGACCAACTTGAATACTTAGAATTACCAGACTTTTGTATCGATGAAGACACAGAATTCTATTACTATAATTTCTCAGTTTATGACACTGTTGATGAAACAAGTACTGGTCTAGGAGACATGCTGGTTGCATATTCTTTTAACGCTGGAGATGTCATCGATTATGATGAGTTCGAAATAAAGATTTCAATTAATCATCCTAGTTCAGGTATGATGATTTACGATTGTGATGGCTCAACGGAGAGTTCATGTTATCATACGCATCCTGCAGGTCAGGAACTATCAGTGGGGAACATAATTTACATCTATGAAGGAAGTGTTGATTTGTGTACATTCGAAAGCGGTGAATGTGTAATTGATGTCCAATTGAACAAAAATTCAGAAAACTCTGGAATAGTAATGATGTCTGAAACACTTACACTACAATCGACATTAGATTTGCCAGAATATGTTGGATTCATGGACAACTCCTCGGTTTGGGGATTTTTAGCTGACCCAATAGAAAATTTCTCTAGAACCTACAAAGCACAAAATGAGAATAATTGCACATCAACCGAACATGGGGATGATTGGTCTGGAGATTGGCAAGACCCTTGGTGCGTGATAGATTATGGAGCCATGGTTACCTCAGAAGGTGGTTCAATAACCTATCAGAACGATGAATTGTGTTTTACCGATTCTGCTGGAGAAGATTATTGTTTTAATATGACAATTTCAAACCGTGTCATGTGGTTCCAAGGTGATATTTTAGGTGGACAAGAAGAGGAATGTGCGGTGTACATTCAAAGCGAGTTGTTTGTCCCGTCTTCTACGTACAATTATTCATTAAACGCATATGATGAAAATGGCGAATCCATTCCGTTTGATTGGGATGAAATGTTTAACGACCCTGCATACCAAAATTGGGAGTCGGACAGAATGTCCGCTTACAATGCTGAATCCGCTAATGTTCCAGAGTGGTGTAATGACCCTATCATGGGATGGTATTATTGGGCAGGTCAATTAGCTGAATAATCACTTATTCAAACGGTTTCAGACGCGTCTTCGAAGTTTTTCCATGAACTCGTCAGCCAAACCAAGGGCATCTAATGCTTCATCGGTTCTGCCCGCGGTTATTGCCTCAGAGGCTATTCCAATCGCTTCTTCAGTACCGCTTCTCTCAGGGTCATCGACTTTGATTCCGCTGGCTTCGCACTGATTTCTCAGAGTTTCCCACTCTTCTCTAACATAATCAAGGAGTTCCGAAGCTTCGCTTGTAGCCTTTCCTGCAGAATCCAAATCCTTGGTCAGACGTTCAAGAAGGACCGCTGCGTGAGTCCATTGAAGTTCATCCGATGCTTCCTCGATTTCTTTGAGTCTAACATCCCAGTCTTTTGCGTCTTCACGATCTTGCCAGCGAGAAATAAGGTGGACCTTTTGCCTTAGCGCTCTTCTAACATCGTCCATGGCTTCTCTTTCAGCAATAATTTCTCTTACTACCCCGTCAGCCAATCCCTTAGCTTGCCCGTGGTCTCCGTTGTCGAGTGCGGAATGGGCTCTTGACATTCTTTCTTTCAAGTCTTCCTTGTTGATTCCCTCAGCGACCTTGAGTTGTTTTGTTGCTTCTTTTATTGCGTCCGCTGCAATCTGAATTGCGTCATCTGATGCGTCTAATTGAGCTGGAATGACCATGGCAAATTCATATGCCTTCTTTGGGTTCTCTGAATGTAATTTCTTCTTGGCATCCTGCAAAATATCGTGCAGGTTTTCATGCTCGTGTTTTGAATTTGATAGTAGAGCAGATGCCTCACGAATTGCTTCCTCAGCTTTTTCCCACCACTCGATAACTTCCATCGCCCGCTTCTTTGCTTGACGGAAAAGAGACTCCCCTTCTCTGAGACTTCCAAGTTCGACCTCTCTTTGTCCCATGTCCCAAGCTTTGCGCGGTCGCTTTACGATTGGAGCGATATTCTCCGCCTTTTCGACTGATTGGAGAGAATCATTCTTGATAATTTCAACATCATCTGCAAGAGATAGACTTCTTTCGATGTCATCATCCGCTTCATCGAGTAATTTCATTCCCCAGGACGGGTCTCTGTGGCCTTCTTCTCTTGCAGTCATTACCAAACTTGCCGCTTGGTCAACCGCAGAGCCCTGACTTTTGAGACGTAGGATTCTAGACTCTAATTTATTCAGTCTGACATCGAACTCTTTTCTCAACCCTCGATTTTCATCTTTTCCGAACCAGTCAAGACCTACAATCAATAAACCAAGGCCGATTGTTCCAATTTGGATTTGGAAACTAATTGTTGAGGTCTCAGCAGTCGCCAATAAGGAGCCTGCTAATACACATCCAAGGAATCCCATAATCGCACGGAACTTCATTACTGCAATATCTCCAGAAAGGATAGTTCTGCTAATTTTTAGCAATGCAAAACCTATCGCTATGATTATGACTGAACCTGCGATTTCGGAATTAGTTCCCTCTATTTGGCTAAACCCGATAATGAGAAGAGGTAGCCAAGCGATGGTTGTTGCTGCACCAACTCTTGACAGGCCACTTCCACTCAAGATACCTAAATCCTGTACGAATATGCCCCAGAAAAGGACGATAAGCGAATAACCAAGTCCAGTGATTAGGGGTCCGCCTGCCATTGCAGATTGAAGGGCAGGCCAAGCCAGCCAAGTTGCTGCTCCGAGCATTGCGAAGGCTGAAAATGAAGATAACTTCTCGATTTTGTCCAAACGATGCTTTATCTCGGCATCAACTGCTTCTTGCAGGTCAACAAAACCATCCATAATTCTTCGACTCCTTACCTACCATATCAGAATCTCGGTTCATTCCGAGATCTAAACCAAATTATCACCATTACCGATAGGCCAACCAGTAACAATAGTTCAATTGTACCAATTCCCATCCCAGAATTATACTCACTGGTCGAATATTTTGAGACTTTTTCTCCGTTTTCGTTAAGATAGGACAACTCTACGTTGAAGGTTTCAAACCAATCCATGTCTACTTCCATGTAGACAATAGCCGTAGCATTACGAACATAACTTGTGGGTCCAACAACCGAATCAAAACATTCTCCGTCGCTACACACTGTGAAATCTGTAGTGCTCGCTCCGTTGTTTTGGACCGTTACCCAAAAACCATTCTTGCCGGGTTCTATTTCTGTTTTAGAAGGAATTATATCGATAATTTGCAAGTCGACCGTACTGGTTGGAGATATCGCTACTCCGATATTGTTCATACCGATATTTCCTGCTTCATCCTCTGCTTGTATGATGACTTGATGGTATCCTACGCCGAGATTTGGAAGCTCAAAGTATTGAACTTCTGACCATGATAAATCGGTGAAATACTCGTCGTAAATTCTAATTGAAAATTTAATTTTGTCAATTGAAGAATGGTCATCAAAAGACTCGGTTAAATTGAGCCGAATATTCTCGTTGGTGTAGAACAATTCTTGACTCGAATTCCAATCGCTTTCATTTCTTTCAACCTCTAAATCCGCTATAATAACCGGCCCGTTTGCATCGCTCAATCTTATGGTCCAATTTCCGATTGTGAAGTGTCCGACATCATCACTAACATTTGCAGAAAGCCAGTACTCGACATTGTTACGAGCCTTGTGTCGCTCAGATATATTGTCATTAATCGAGTTCAGATTTGAATCGACATAAAATGAAGTTTCAAGTACGTCACCGGTATACCACCAATCAAGAGATTTGTTACTCGTCCAGTAAACTCTCAGATTATTATCATGGTCATCCCCTACCATCAAATCCCACGTAAATAATCCGGGAGGGATAATCTGAACATCGTCAGTCGCGTTAATCCAGGGATCTCCATCGTCGAGAATTAAGCTAGTGTTGTATGAACCAGACAGCCCCCCTTCGTCAATACAGGTAACACTCACGTTAATCGATGTGTCAGGGTTGAATTGAGTAAGATTAACACTGATATTTTCACTGGAATTAGCGATATTCCAAGAGCAGTCATGCGTTGATAAAGGTGCATCTTCGATAATTGGAATAAAGTTGTAAGCGGTATCTTCCCAAGGTAGTGCATAATCTTCAGGGATAGTCACCGTAGGTGCATCATTCATTGCGAGGGAGATTGTGTAGTATCCATTAACCGATGTTTCGGCTCTTTGCAGGGTGAAGTTGCTTGAAGTGCCACTAATCCACTCGTTTAGAGGGGATGAAATATATTGCCATTCACCATTTGTCACAATAGACAGGTTTGATGTTTGCCGTATGTCGTTTTGGAATGGTACTTCGATTCTAATCAAATCGATATGAGACCTACTACTTGTGATATCTGCAGATTCTGTCCAGCCCCATGTGTCCTGTGAAAAGTCAACATTAGCAATTACACTAACATTAGAAAATACTACATCATTATTGTCAAAAATGCAACACAGTGCGTCTACTCCATTAGTGTAAGTCAATGATTCTATAAGGTGAACGAGGTTCGACTCATCTCCATCGAGGAATCGATCTACCTGGCTTTGAATACCCGCTTCTTGACCGGGAATGAAAGGTATGCCGAAACCCGTATTGAATAGGTGTGTGGCATTCCATGTTCCACTAACATTCTCATTTGCATTCATGGTGGAATCAAATTGTAGAATGGCTGAACCTTGTGGTAATGTTTTGTTGATTTGACTTTCAGCCCACTCGATGGTAGGTGGCCAAGTTGGACTACCAACCGGTAATCCATTTATGATAACTCTAGCCTGCCATCCTCCGCCAAATTCACCAACTGTCAGATTGTTTCCATCCCATGGAATGATTTTACCTGTACCAGTGTGATATGCTGCAATCGAAATTTCAGATGAATAATTATTTGAAAGATTATACACGTTTTGCTGTGTGGGAATTGTCACTACATTTTCGCTATTCCTCACCGCACTTCCACCGTCTCCAGATAGGACAACTGGAACTCCACTAGGTGCGTCTACAGACCCGTTTGTAACACTAACATTCCAATCGCTACCGAGAATTTGCATGGTATCAGCACCATGAACCTCAAACAGGTCTTCAATTATTGGATAGGCTTCCAACACAACGAATGTTTGCGATGAGGGAATTGGCTCATGCCACATAACGACGTATCCCTCACAAGTAGCACTCGGTGTATACATCGAGCCGGATGGTTCAGAGATTTCTTTCCCAGTCCAAGGGTCTGATAATTTGACTACACATCCATCTACAGGATTTCCAAACGGGTCTTCGACTTCAACCGTCCAAGAATCCCCTTCTGAAGCCCAAACTGTAGGCATCAGCAGTATAATCGTAAGCAAAAGTATCCTGCGCACAAAGGAATCGTACTGTTCATTGCACATCAAGCAAACGGCGGTTCGCGCCCATATGTTCAAGGTCGTTCTTGTTTCAACTCGTAAGGAAGGGGGAGGTTTATGCCCGGACTTATCACCATGGATGACTTGACAAACGAGGAAATAATTTCCATTTTAGACGATGCTGAAAGGCTATTGCCAGTGGCAAAAGGGGAGACATACCTGCCATTACTGCAAGGAAAAATACTTGGGAACTTGTTCTTCGAACCTTCGACAAGAACCCGAATGTCCTTCGAGACCGCAATGAAGAGGCTTGGTGGCGACGTGGTAAATCTCGGTGACGTTAAGACATCATCAGTGGTAAAGGGTGAAACACTGTTCGATACTATCCAGATGGTTGATGGCTATACTGATATTATTGCAATGCGCCATCCAAGACAAGGTGCGGCTCAGTATGCGTGTGACAGTGCGAGAGTCCCTATTCTAAACGGTGGAGATGGAGCAGGACACCATCCCACTCAAACCATGCTGGACCTTTTCACAATAAGAAGAGCTCACGGAAGGCTTGACGGACTGAACGTCGTTCTTGCTGGGGATTTGAGATATGGAAGAACAGTCCACTCACTTTCTCACGCCCTGGTTAGATTCGGGTGTAATGTCACATTTGCATCTCCTGAGAGTTTGAGAATGCCTGTAGAAATAGTCAACGATTTGAAAGCACACGGCGCCGAAGTAAATGAAACCACGAACCTTCTAGAACAAATCAATGCGGCAGACGTGATATACATGACGAGAATCCAAAAAGAAAGGTTCCCTGATGAGGATGAATATGCAAAGGTTGCAGGTGCGTACAAACTACACGCAAGAGACCTAGACGGAGCGAAGGAGAACATGATCATCATGCATCCACTTCCAAGAGTTGACGAAATTCATCCTTCTGTCGATTTAACTAGGCACGCATCATATTTCGAGCAAGCCTTCAACGGGGTCGTAGCAAGAATGTCACTGATGTGTTGGCTCCTCGGAATTAAAGTTCCTGAAACTATTGAAGGAGGTGCAAGCGAATGAGTCAAGAAGGTAGCATGAGAAGAGTCACTGCAATCAAGAACGGTACGGTAATCGACCACGTCCCTGCAGGAAAGGCCCTCTCTGTATTGAAGATGCTGGGAGTCGATGGAAACATGTCAAATCCGGTTTCTCTCGTAATGAATGTACCATCTCAGAAAATGGGTGGTAAGGACATCATCAAGGTCGAAGATAGGGAATTGACTCAGCATGAATTAGACAGACTTGCTTTGGTTGCTCCAGATGCATCAGTAGCGATAATCAGAGCCTATACCGTTGCGGAAAAAATGGAAATCAATCTAACAGAAGAAGTCGTCAACGTAGCAAGATGTACATTCTCTAACTGTATTACAACCAATCCTATGGAACCCCTTCCTCACAGGCTAATCGTGACAAAGAGAGAGCCTCTAGAATTACGGTGTAGGTATTGTGGTAAGTTCCAGGAAATCGACAAGCTAGTCGACAATCTCCTCTAAGGTAATGAGATTTCACAGATAGAGGCAAATTGATATAATTTCAATTTTTAAAATATTATGTGCCCTATTGTCGTGAATGTGCGTTTGAAGTTCAAGATGATTGGAAATATTGCCCTAATTGCAATTTTGATTTATTATCAAACTCAATGTTCGAGGGTAAACATGGTCGATTAGATAATTCTAAATCTATTTCTGACACCTACAAATCTACAAAGATTTCAAGAAAAGAGGGGCCAAACTTTATTTCAACAATTACCTTTTCTTTAGGATTAATTTTGTTGATTACGTCCACCTTTTTTGATGAATGGTTGGTAGCAGAAATTGATACTGAATCTGTTCAGGGTAGTAAAATTCAGGTTGGATTAACTGATTTCGTATTTGATTGTTCGTCTGTTGAAGATCAAGAGGAAATGAGAGTATGTAAGGCGTTTATTGATTCACTTAATCGTGATATGACTAGCGAAGAATATGTGGAATACATTTCAATGAAATTTGACGGTGCAGAGCAATCTCAAATCAATAAATATTTTGATGATTTACCTGAAAAAGTAACTATGTCTATCGATGATATGTGTAGGACTATGGATAATAATGGGGCAGGATATTTTGCACTCACTGAATGTGCAGACATGGATGATGCCGGATTCACCGCTATTTTGCTAAGTTTCTTTTCACTTTCATTTGGAATAATTGGTTTGATATGTATTATCATATTTGTGAATAAAAAATCACTATTTTTGGCTGAAGACTTGTCTACAAAATTATTTTTATTGTCTGGAATGTTATCTATTTCGGCTTTCATTACCTGGTTAGCAATTTTTCCAGAGCAACCTTACTACTCAGAATTCGGCGTAGGATATTATTTAATGTTAGGTTCGGTATGTCTAATCTTTGTTAGTATCCTGATTATGATGTACTGGCGCTATAATACCTTGATAGTACAAGAGAATATGGAATCAACATCATCAAATACCTCTAGTAATATTCAGTCTAAATTAATTGAATTAATTGTAAAACAAACAAGGTTGTGTGTTTTAATGGCGCTGAAATTAATAGAATTGGTGAAAAAACCGTTTGTCAAACTAAATCAATATTCAAAAAGATTCAGCCAAAGAACAATTGATATTGTTATATTTGTTTGCATAGTAATGATTTTTGGAATTATATTTTTTTCATTTGGATTATTTTACGGCTAATATAAAAAATTCAAAAATTAAAGTTCAAGAAGTTCTGACTTTTCTATTGCTTTGAAATTAAGAGTTCCAGGGAATCCTAAATCTACAGGTATACCACCAACGGTGGTAATTAATCCTGTTAGAATCAAATGATTCGCAAACGGTTGTGTAGGCCATTCCATCTTCTTTACAGCCCTATCAGATATCTTGTGCGACTCCAATTCTTTCCTTATCACCCAAGCATTTGCGCTCCATGCGTGAGCCTTCAGGAGATTATTCGCCATTTCTGGAGCTGGGACTACGTTGTGATAAGTAGGCCAAGTCTTCTTCCAATCCTCCCTCTTGGTATCCGCCCAAATTAATCCAGTAGGCTCTGGACTTGGTATGTTCATCTTTCCTTCATATGATAGATAGATAGCGAGCCTTCTAAGGTGTGGGTGTCTTGGATGATTTTCCATTGTTTCTTGGACAATCTTTGCTGCTGTAGCCATCAATCCCCTATCTATGTAGAGAAGCGCCCTTGCAGTTTGGCCATGAGGCCAATTTTCCATAACAACCTTGTTTCTATCCGCCCAAGACTCAAGTTTGTCGAGTGCGATATCTGATTGACCCCAAATTCTGAACCTAGCTATTTCTCCGAGAATATGCAATTTGTCAGCAGGCTTGAATTTCCATTCCTGACTGGTTACCGGAACACCGTCTTTGTATCTCTTTAGTAGACTGATATTCAATTTGGTTACCGAATCCATTTTCAGCATCATACGGATATCTTGTGATAATTTTTGGCTGGTATCTAATAGACTTGTGAACCAGCGTAATCGTGCCGCTTCGATGTCTTCTTTTGGAAGAAGTTTGATTCTTGGAATGGCTTCTTGTACGTCTCGCTGAGCGATTGAGGTTGTAGAGAGTATTCCCTTTGCAATTTCTGCGGTTCTTCCGGTCTGAAGGGCAAGGTAGGACAGAGCAACTTCCTCCGCTTGGTCCCAATTCCCTAAACCGGTTAACAGAATCATGCTCGCCTCTGTTCTTTTCACGAGAGATAATCCCTCTATCCCCTCTTCTCCATGGTCTTCATACAGCCTCTCCATTTTATCCAAAGCCGTTGACCATTCATCCTTTATGATGGCTTTTGTTATTGTCTCACCCTCACGATAAATAATCGATTGTATCGCTTCTAATCTTGACCTGTTTTGACTTGCCATCGCATCGAAAGTTACGTCACCAAGGCGTTGGCCTGTTCTTCTTGATAGGGCCCAAATACCTAGGAATACGACCTGACCACCTGCGGCTAACATCCATGTTAATTCTTCTAAGGCATCTTTTCTCAATACCCCACAAATGGAATCTTGCCATGTTCCACATTCACTACCCTGTGGCAGATATTGGGAATCCCAGAAAGTAAGCATCGCAAGAGCAAGCAGAAGCATTGACTGCCCTGCAAACCCAGTGAAACAGAAATTCAGGACATTGGCCTGTTGATTTCTTTCACTTCTCAGCAATCTCGAATCAGCAAGTTTGATTCCACCTTTGCCGGCAACATCTGCGATATCAAGGAATAGAATTCTTGCAACTTCATAGACGAAGAGGAAACCTACAACTGCAACGTTGAGTAGCAAAAATAACAGGACAAGGGTTACTAGTGGTACTCGAATACCGGGTTCAGAGATATTAGAAAATAATTCAATAGCGTAGAAACCAACAATTCCACCTTCTTCCATGATTGTCGTTTGGGGCCTATATTCCGGTAGGTCATATACCGCATCTGAATGTACGAACATTTCTGGATTAATTGCCAAGAATATCAAAGAAACAAGGGTATTGAGAGCGATCAGTGGCATCGCTGCGGTGTTTATCCAAACAAGCATTGCAACGAATTGTTTTCTTGCATTTGGCTTGTAAGGATAGAAAGCTGAAGGCTCTCCTTTCGATAATTGCCTGTTTGATTCTGCTAGTGCTGTCCATGAAGACCCGAGAACTCGACCGTATGCGACGAATCCAGGAGCGAAAGCGAGACAACCGGTAATGGCAAGTCTTCTGTCAAAACTAATTTCTGCAATACCCATGATATACCATAGCAAGAAAAGAGAAGTAAACCACAGGATTGTAATCGTTATCCCTACACCGCTTCGGAAGGTGCTCGCTCCCTGCAGTGTGGCTTTCTTTATTCCAGCAGGAGTGATTAACTGCATGCTCATCGATACCCCGGTTGATATCATCGCTGGGAAAATAATCAGAATAAGGGCAATAGATAGAGACAGCATGTGGATGCCGTCATTGATGCCTGTTTGATAAAACAACCACTCTAATCCCAAAACAATGGCGCCGGTGAACGCCATGATGTATACGGTTAGACCGTATCTCATTCCGGGTGCTCTAAGCAAATCTCTTGCTTCGTATTTCGTATTAGTAACCGTGTGAACTTCGTACCGCTTGGCTCCGGTAGGGAACGCTACCTGCAGACCAGAAAGACCCCTCGGAATAACGAATTCTTGAAATAAATAAGCAAGGGCTACAGATATGAAAAAAACAACAAAAACCATTACGTCGAATCCACTGATTAGAGAGATTCCCATGATTTCGCCTCAATCGGTCTCTTCTGGAACAAGTGATGGAACCGCCACTTTGGTCTCGATTTCCTTGATTAATTCTAAAGTGAATTGGTCAAGTGATACACCCGCCCTCTGATTACCATTTCTTGCTCTGATTGATACTGAATTATTTGTCGCCTCGTCATCACCTAAAATTAGCATGTAAGCGGGTTGCATTTTACGATGAGTTCTAATTTTCTTGCCGATAGTATCGTCTCCATCATCGATTTCAACTCTAATTCCAGCGGCTTTCAAATTCTCGTAGACGTTCCTTCCGTATTCAACTTGTTTTTCTGAAATAGTTAGTATGTGGATTTGTGTTGGTGCTAACCAGGTTGGGAACCTGCCTGCAAAGTGTTCGATTAATACTCCACAAAATCTCTCCATCGAGCCAAATGGAGCCCTGTGAATCATTACTGGACGGTGCATTTCTCCATCGCTTCCTTTGTACTGCAGTCCGAATCTTTCAGGTAGGTTGTAGTCAACTTGAACGGTACCGAGTTGCCATTCCCTTCCGATTACGTCCTTGACTACGAAATCGATTTTAGGTCCATAAAAAGCGGCTTCTCCTGGTTCTTCTGACCAGTTTACGCCGAGTGAATTTGCGGCTTCACGACAGGCTTTTTCAGCCAAATCCCACTTCTCTGATTCGCCAACATACTTGTTGGAATCAGGGTCCCTAAGGCCGACACGAACTCTGTAGTCAGTCATGCCAAGGGCTTCGAAGATAACCTGAACCAGTTCGATACAACCCAAAACCTCTGAAGCAATTTGGTCTTCTGTAACGAAAAGATGTGCGTCATCTTGAGTAAATCCTCTTACTCTCGTCATTCCAGATATCTCACCAGACTGCTCCCATCGATATACTGTTCCAAATTCAGCCAATCTCAAAGGAAGGTCACGGTAGGATCTTGCTTGGGAAGCATAAATCTTGATGTGATGAGGGCAGTTCATTGGTTTTAGCATATATCCTTCGATATCCCCACTTGCCATCATGTTGGATAATTCTCCACATGTACAACCCTCTGATGCTAATTTAGCCATCATGTCTTTCTCCACTAGAGGTGGGTACTGTGAATCCTGATAGTACGGGAAGTGGCCACTTGTTCGATACAGGTCTAATTTTCCGATATGAGGGGTGTAAACCTGATGATAGCCCTGTCTTGTAAGGTGTTCAGAAATGAAGTTCTGCAAGCAAGTTCTAATCATTGCTCCTCGAGGTGTCCAAAGAATCAGTCCCTGACCTACATCTTCGTCAACGTGGAATAGTTGTAAGTCCTTGCCGAGCTTTCTGTGGTCTCTCTTCTTTGCTTCTTCAATCGCACTCAGTGTTGCTTTGAGAGATTCTTTTGAAGGCTCGATGATTCCGTAAATTCGGGTTAACTGTTCCCTGCTCTGGTCACCTCTCCAAAATGCAGATGAAACGGAAGTCAGTCTTACATGCATAAGTTTTGAAGTTGCGTGAACGTGTGGTCCAAGACACAAATCATACCATTCTCCTTGACGGTAAATGGTTGAACTCTCCCCATCCTCCAATTTGTCATTGATAATTTCGATTTTGTAGGGATTGGTTATGAATAACTCCTGCAATTCTGAGTCAGTACATTCAACGCGCTCGACCTGAATATTTTGTCTTGCTAATTCATGCATTTTCTTTTGAACCGCCTTCAAATCACCTTCTCCAAAGTCATTTAAGTCAGCGAAATCGTAGTAAAATCCTCTATCAATGGCTGGGCCTATAGTTGGCTTTGCATTGGGATAAAGTGTCGTTACTGCCTGTGCTAATAGGTGTGCTGCGCTGTGTCTGAGGATGTGAATTCCATCATCAGAATACCCTGAAACGCCTTCGACGCTACAATCTGTGGTCAGTATGGATGAGAAATCTTTGAGGTTTCCGTCTACTTTTGCTGCTACGCAGTCATGCTTTCGTCCCTCGATATCGATTACGATCTCACCAGCGGTAATACCGGAAACATATTCGTTTACCGAACCATCAGGAAGTGATACAGAAATCATTGACATGCTTTGCCTCCGTTTAACGGGATGAGGTTATGTTCTTCACTTTGGCGATAGATTTGGCCTGAAATAATGCCGAATCACCACTCGACATCAAAGTCGTCGCCTTCCTTTGATGAGGGTGTGTCTACCACCTCAACCTCTTTTTTGGGGGTGGTTTCTTTCGGTTTCGAGGGCATGACAAATTTTTGCCTATTCTCAACCATGTCCTTTTGTCCTCGGAAGTTTGGTTGTTGGTGTTCCATCTGCGGATTACTCTCTGGTTTAGTTTCTTCAACAGGCTTCTTTTGTTCCTGTTCAACTTGTTTTTTCCAAGCGGATTCAAAACTCAAGTCGTCTTTTTCGCTCGACATGATAGCGCTGATACTTTCACGATAAATAATCGGTTTGATTTACTGCGCATGTTTGGGCGTGTTTATGCGAATCGCAGTCATAGTCAATCCTGACGCTGGCCTTGGAGGTCGCCTTGGCTTCAAGGGTAGCGATGGACGTGCAGCAGAAGCGAGAGCAGCAGGTGCTGAAGACAGAGCAGGACCTAGAATGACAATTTGTCTTGAAAAATTGATAGAATATGCAAAAGACAAAGTCGAGCTGATTTCATGGACCGGCAGAATGGGCGGGGACTGGATTCCCTTCGAGTACACATCCACGGGTAACACTCCCGAAATCACAAGCGCTGAATCGACTGCAGAATTTGTAAATTCCCACGACCCAGATCTATTCTTGTATGCTGGAGGCGATGGAACAACCAGAGATATCGTACAAGCACTTGGCGAAAGGAATGTTCCAATCGTAGGAGTTCCAGGTGGAGTTAAGATGCACAGTGGTTGTTTTGCTACAACTCCAAAGGCTGCAGCGGAAGTTGTCTGGTCATTCGTTACCGGTGACTTGATGGTTGCAAGAACCGAGGTCATGGACCTGGATGAGGAAGAATATCTGAAAGGGGAATGGAAGGTTAGAATGTATGGTGAAGCATTTACTCCCTCAAGCCCGAGATGGATGCAAGGAGCGAAAGAGCAAGTCCAAAGGGAAAGTGAGGAAGAAACACTTCAGGCTATGGCAAAACACGTTGAAAGCCTAGTTGAGGACGATGAGGATTTGATGATAATTTGGGGTAGCGGAGGTACGCTAAGACAAATATGTCGCGAAATCGGACACGAAACCACACTACTTGGAATCGATATCCAACACAGAGGTGAGATTCATGCCGACCTCAACGAGAAAGGGCTTCTTTCCGTAATTGAGGCCCATCAGGGTAAGAAATTGCTACTGCTCTCTCCAATGGGCGGGCAAGGTTTCCTAATTGGAAGAGGCAACCTGCAACTTTCTCCCGCCGTATTAAGGGCGATTGGCATTGAGAACATTTTGGGAATTGCAACTCCTGCTAAGTTGTTAGGTCTTAGTGAATTAAGGATTGATACCGGAGACGAAAGCCTTGATTCAGAAATTAGGGGAAAGCGGTTCATCAAGCTACTACAGGGATATAGGACAACACGAGTTATTCGGGTTGCTCAAGACTAATCGAGCGAGTGGCCAGAGGCGGCTTTCAATAGTCCAAGGAATGGTGGACTTGGCCTATTAGGTCTCGACTTGAATTCGGGGTGATATTGAACTCCTACATAGTAAGGGTGACCATCTAGCTCGAAGATTTCACATCTTTGACCCGACTCATCCTTTCCGACATACTTCAACCCGTTTTCTTCGATTGTTGAAATTAAATCTGGATTGACTTCATAGCGGTGCCTGTGTCTTTCATCTACAGAATCTCCATCTCCGTATAGGGATTTGATTTTACAGGAATCAACTTGCCATAGGGTAGGCCTTGAACCCAGTCTCATAGTTCCACCAAGATGAGTTTTGGAAATTTCTGGCATGAATACTACGGCTGGATGCGGAGTATTTTCGTCAAATTCAGTTGAGTTTGCGCCTTCTAATCCGAGAACGTTTCTACAGAATTCAATCGTTGCAATCTGCAATCCAAGACAGATTCCGAGATATGGTACGTTATTGGTTCTAGCATAATTAGCGGCTAGGATTTTCCCTTCGGTTCCCCTGTCGCCGAATCCTCCCGGGACTAGAATTCCATCTGCGGACTTCAGTGTAGCCCAATCTTCATGTTCTACATCTTCTAAATTACCTGCTTCTATCCAATCTATTACGAGAGTCCTGTTAACGTCGTATGATGCGTGTTGTAAACCTTTGATTACCGACAGATAAGAATCGGTTAGGCCAGTATATTTTCCAACGACTGCAATGTGAACATCGTCTCCTAAATTGTCAACTCTATCTGCCATTTGTTCCCAATCATCGAGTAGTGGGCTGTTGTTACAATCGATTCCTAATGCTTCGCACATACCCTGATTCTTGAGCATCAAAGGAACTCGGTAGATGTTTGATACATCGTGGGCGCTAATTACCGAATTTGGAGATACGTGGCAGAATTCTGCCAGTTTAGTTCTCGTTTCGTCCTCGAGAGGTGCTGAGGCTCTGCATACGAGTACATCTGGTGAAATTCCGAGTCCACGCAGTTCTTTGACCGTGTGTTGTGTTGGCTTGGTTTTCTGTTCACCAACAGGCCCCATTACTGGAACTAAAGAGACGTGGACAAAGAAGATGTTTTCGCGTCCAACTCTGAATTGGAACTGCCTCAAAGCTTCGATAAAAGGTGCGCTTTCGATGTCGCCTACAGTTCCACCCAGTTCTATTACGCAGGCTTCTGGAGTCTCACCACTGCCGTCAGTGGGTGTTGTAGCAACTTCCTCAATCCAAACTTGAACAGCATCGGTAATGTGTGGAATAACTTGTACAGTTTTACCGAGGTAATCACCTCTCCTTTCTGCTTCTATTACTTTGGAATAGATCTTCCCAGTGGTGATATTGTTGTTTTTGAACAGGTTGAGGTCACAGAACCTCTCATAATTACCCAAATCGAGGTCGGCTTCGCCTCCGTCATCTAAGACGAAAACCTCTCCGTGTTCGAATGGAGACATGGTTCCAGCGTCGCTGTTAAGATAGGGGTCAATCTTTACCGCAGTGACTCTCAATCCAGCGCTTTTTAGGAGAAGGCCAATGCTAGAAGCCGTAACTCCTTTGCCCAATCCGCTAAGAACTCCGCCTGAGACAACAACGTACTTCATGCCCTTCAACGGGATTTATCGGGTTGGCATATACCCTTTCAACATTGGCATTGAACCGGAAATGCCTAATTAGGGTTTAAAAATCTAAAATTACTTTTCCACAAAGGCCACTGCGAGTCAATTCGATACCTTCTTGGAAGTCATTAATTCCTAATCTGTGGGTTACCACTGCGTCAACATCTATCGCGCCGGACGCCAATAATTCGTGCATAGTTTCCCAAGTAGACCACATCTTTCTACCGTTTATTCCTTTGAGGTGGAGATAACGAAATACAATTTCATTCATTGGAACAGGAGTATTTTCTTTTCCGTATACCGATAATACGTTCAGATATCCTCCCATGCGGGTTGATTTTATTGCGTTTGATAGCGCCGCTTCAGACCCTGAAAATTCGCAAGAATTGTCGACACCCCGACCGTCTGTGGCATTTAGGATTTCATGGACTATATCGTCTCCTTCTCCTAGAACTAAGTCAGCGCCCAATCCTCTTGCAATATCCATTCGGTATTGGTTAGCCCAATCTATTGCAATTACCTTCTTTGCACCCATTGCTTTTGCAGCATTAACTGCGAAGAGGCCGATTGGTCCAAGCCCGTGAATGGCAACGGTGGCACCTTCGATAGGACCTCCAGTGAGGGTGTGAATTGCATTGCCAAGCGGGTCTTGGATTGATGCATGCCCCGCTGATAATCCATCTGGAGATTTTCGGGCGTTATTGGCCGGGATGGTAAAGTAAGGAGCAAACGCACCATTCGAGTGAACTCCGAAAATAGATCCATTTTCACAGATGTGCGCATTTCCCTCATCGCATCTCGGACAGTTCCAACATGCAAGGTGACACTCTACAGCAACCTGGTCGCCAACTTTGTGTGAAGTTACTTCTTCGCCAATTGCGACTACGGTTCCACAAGTTTCGTGGCCAGTGATAGTGCCAAGGGGGACCTCACTTCTACTCCAATCATCCCATTTCCAAATGTGTAAATCAGTGCCACATATGCTAGTTGAAGAGGTCTTGACTAGTAATTCCCCAGTTTGTGGTGTGGGGACGTTATGTTCGACTAATTCGAATCCGTTTTCCTCATCCTTAGTTTTCGTCCATCCTAACATTGTTTTAGGAATATCGGACATAATACTCCTACGGCTCGACCGTTATTGAGAGTATCCTTACTCGGCTCCAAAACCTTGAATCTGCTGTTGAACATCATCGGGTATCTCAGCCTCCATTTGAGCCCACAAGATATCATCGATCCTTAGAACGCTTATTGCGGCTTCAGTAGCGCCCGATATCGATTGTTTTGTTATGGTCAATGGTTCTAAAACGCCTCTCTTTACGGAACATTCGGCTTCACCCGTTGTTAGGTTTAGACCATAGGTGTCGCCTTCTTGATTTTGGGCGGAGGTTAATTTCAGAATTGAATCAACTCCATCGAATCCAGAGTTAGAAGCGAGGAATCTCGGGATTGACTCGAGGGCGTCAGCCCATGCTTCAATCGCTATTTGTTCACGCCCAGGTACTCCTTCAGCATCTCTTCTAAGTCGTCTCGCAATCGCGGATTGGGTAGCGCCAGCCCCGGGTAATAAAACCGGATTCTCAAGCAGTTGGCAGGCGACTCCTAATCCATCTTCGAAGCATCTCTCAACTTCGTTTACGATGTCGCTCGTACTACCTTTGGCGATTAATGTTGCACCGCCAATTTCAGCATTCAAAATCCAGTGATTGACTCCTCCACTTAGCTCTTCTCTCGTGCTTTCAAATTCGCCTAAATCTTCAGCTGTAGCCTTTTTTGCATCAATTACGAGATTTGCATTACAAGACCTTGCTAAGAGATCTAAGTCCTTTCTTTCTACACGACGATAAGTAAGAATCCCCTCGTTAGCAAGTAACTGTCTTGCTTCATCATCTACTCCTTCCTTGCAGACAAGTAGGTCACAACCTATTTCGACGATATTTCTTACTTGTTCTAACACTTCTTTTGACTCCGCCTTTCGAAATGCTTCCATCATTCCAGCAGATGTAATGTTGAATTTAGCATCGAGTTTTGGTTGTCTCTTCTCTAAACCTCCATCGATTAGGAGAATCTTGCCTGGTCCACCACGTTCCTTCATCTCCGGATGAATTCTGGTCTTCGCTAAGGCGAGACCCTTGATGACCTTAGATTCAGTCATGTTCCCGCCGGTTTGTTTGATTATTTTCACCGTAGTAGCGTCGGCTCTTCCCTCAGAGAAAATAATTTCACTAGCAGCAACAGATAACTTTGCCAAATGCTTTTCCATTGCCCTGTCCAATTTTCCAGACAGGGATGTTTCGACTGCTGAAAGAACTTGGTCCTTGTTCGCAGTTATCGATAATTCATCTAGATAGCCTAATGCAAGTTGTTCTGCCTGTGCATATCCCCTTGAGATTGTTGCAGGGTGGACTCCCTGTCCGACCAACTGCCAAGCATTCCTCAGCATTTCCGCACAGATGACCACCGTCGAGGTAGTTCCATCTTTTGCAACTTTATCCTGAGTTGAAGAAGCGCTGATAATCATCTTCGCTACGGGATGTTCGACCCTTGCTGTTTCAAGTACGGTAACTCCATCGTTTGTTACCAGAGTTCCCCCTGCATCATCAACCAATAATTTGTCCAATCCTTTGGGCCCGAGTGTGGACCTCACCGCTCCAGATAGAGCTATGGCAGCTTGGACATTCTTTCGCAATGCGTCGCGACCACTGGTTCTTTCAGTGGACTCAAGAATTGTCTCCTCCGCCATCAAGCCTGCGACTACTTTTGTGTCTTGAAACCTCTTGAAACTCAATCTCCGTTGAGTTCATATACGTGGGGCCTCTCCGACTATACAACCGATGGTTAAGTAGTGGGGTGAGAGAGTGACCAAAGATTGGGAAGAAAAGATGCTAAAACAGATGGCTGAGATGTTCAAAAACATGGGCATGTCAGTCGATATTGCTCAATTAAGGAAACTTATGGAGCAGTTCAGAGACCAGTTTGATTCAATGGGATTTGACGCTGAAAAACTCGCAAAAGGCGACGTAAATTTCAATTTCGATTTTTCAAACCTCAGCAAATTATTCCAATCAGGAATGTCATTAGAAGATATGTTGTCGAATCTCGGAATGGATGTTAAGGTAGATGCAGCACCTGCTCAAGTTGACATTGAAGATTTAGAGCCTGAAAGTGGCATCATGAAACTTCCAGCGGATGACGTGTATCTGTCTGGTTGGAACATGTCGGTCACCGTAGATTTTAGCACTAGACCGGATATCGAAGAAATTGAAGTCGCTCTCTCAAGCGGTGGAGAATTGGTTCACATTCTGTCCGACCCCGCTGAGCCACCTCTTGCACAGATTGAATTGCCTCACCAGTGTGAGGACCTGGTAGATTGGTCACTCAATAATGGGATACTTGACATAACCCTCAAACTGTCTCCTCAAGGCTCTGCTTTAGAATCAGAATCCGATGAAATCGAGGAGGATGTAGAAGATGATTATAGTCCAACACCATCAGATGTCAGTGTTGATTTTTCAAAGGATGACGATGATGATGAAGACGATGGAGGCATCCCAATCCTCTGAATTGGGAGATAAATGGAAGTGAAAAAATGGGAAAAACAACAGTAATAGGAATAGACCTTGGAACAACTAATTCTTGCGTAGCGACTATCGAAAACGGCGAACCTATCGTCATTGCGAATGCAGAGGGTGCTAGAACTACACCTTCGGTAGTAGCGTTTACCAAGGACGGCTCGGAAAGACTGGTAGGAGTAACTGCAAAGCGACAGGCTGTAACCAATTCAGAGAGAACAATGATCTCGGTTAAGAGACACATGGGAACAGATTGGAAGGTAAATGTCGATGATTCAGAATATACGCCACAAGAGGTTTCAGCATTCATTCTACAGAAATTGAAAGCTGACGCAGAGGCATATCTTGGAACAACCGTAAAGCAGGCGGTCATTACCTGTCCAGCATACTTTACCGACGCACAAAGAAAGGCTACAAAGGACGCAGGACGAATTGCCGGCCTTGAAGTCTTGAGAATAATCAACGAACCAACCGCAGCCGCGCTTGCTTATGGTGTTGACAAAGAAGAAGACCAAACCATCCTCGTTTACGACCTGGGTGGTGGAACATTCGATGTATCAGTTTTGGAAATTTACGATGTAGACGGTCAACCACAAATCGAAGTTAAGGCTACAGCGGGTAATAACAAACTCGGTGGCGATGATTTTGACGAGGTTCTTATCGATTACTTGGTAGCAGAATACAAGAAAACCTCCGGCATTGACTTGTCGAAGGACGTTCAAGCCATGAGCAGATTGAAAGAGGCCGCTGAAAAAGCAAAAATCGAGCTATCTGGAACAGGTCAATCACAAGTCAACCTACCTTTCATCACAATGAAAGATGGACAACCTGAGCACCTTGACATAACAGTTTCAAAGGCGAAATTCGAAGAATTAATCGCACCACTTATTGAGAAAACAATGAAGCCAACACGCCAGGCAATGAAAGATTCTGGCGTCTCTAAGGGTGAAATCGACAAGGTAATCCTCGTTGGAGGCTCAACCCGTGTTCCAGCTGTTCAAACAGCCATCGAAAAGGAAACCGGCAAGCAACCATTCAAGGGAATCAATCCTGACGAAGCGGTAGCAATGGGTGCTGCACTACAAGCAGGTATCATCGCTGGAGACGAAGGTGTATCCGACATTCTTCTTCTCGACGTTACTCCACTGACTCTGGGTATCGAAACCCTTGGTGGGGTTACAACAACCATGATTGAAAGAAACACAACAATTCCAGCAAGAAGGTCTGAGGTTTTCTCCACAGCAAGCGATAACCAACCTGCCGTAGAAATTCACGTTCTTCAAGGCGAGAGAGAATTCGCAAAGGATAACGTAACCCTCGGACAATTCCACTTGATGGGAATACCTCCAGCACCACGTGGAATGCCACAGATTGAAGTTACATTCGATATCGACGCAAACGGCATCGTAAACGTATCCGCAAAGGATAAGGGAACAGGTAAAGAACAATCGATCAAGATTGAATCTAATACCTCACTGTCCGAGGAAGAAATCCAGGCAAAGATCTCCGAAGCTGAAGAATTTGCAGAAGCCGACAAGAGATTGAAAGCCCAAGTCGAAATGAGAAACATGGCAGACCAGATAGTCTATCAAACTCGAAGAACAATCGATGAAGCGGGTGAGAAACTAAGCGACGACGACAAAGCTCCAGTACTCTCCAAAGTTGATGAATTGGAAGCATTACTACAAAATGACGAAGGCGAGCCAAAGGAATTGGACGACATCGATGAGGCTGCGGTTCAGGCTAAGGTCAAAGAAATCGAAGAGGGAATGCATGCAATTTCAGCTAAGTTATACGAAGCCGCAGCGGCTGAAATGGCTGAGCAAGAATCTGCAGAACCATCTGGCGATGATGAGGTTCAAGATGCTGATTTCGAAGTAGTCGACGAAGACTGATTACCAAATGAAAGGTATTGCGCTGAATATTAGCATTATCACCGGCACAACGATTGATTCAGTAGTTGAACGCAAGTTGGATATTACCGATAATTCGGTTCCACGGGTTAGTTTAGCATAGGTGCCGATATCAGTCTCTCCGATAACAACCAGGTTAGCATTTGCTATTTCTCTTGGGCAACCTTCTTCAGGCGAGTAGTCTCCTTTTCTTGGCTCTACTCTTCCAAGGCAATAGATGGGGTCACCAGCACATAGTGCGTGAACGGTCCACCTCATTTTACCCCACTCCCAAACCTTCAGCAAATCGCCATAAATTGGATTCTTGAAAGTACTCGGGTCGACTAGGATCCCACCGGTTCCATCGTGTAAGGTGAATAGAGTGCCACCACTTTCTTTTCGTCTGGTCTTCCAACTACAAGATTCCTTTCCTTCAGAGTCAGTAGAACAAACATACTCTTCTTCTTTCCACTTGTACATAACCACGCCATCTACGATTTTATCCTCGTCATCAGCAATTTTGACACTGAGGGTTCCAGTTGGAGGCGGTCTTATTTGACCCACCAATTCAGCAGGTCCTACAGCAACACTTCTTACATTGCTTGTTGGAGTATCTATTATGCTGTGACTTAATTTCCACTGCTTGAACGCAAAAAAAGCCCATACAACCGTGAAAATTACGACTACTATTCTCAGGATTTGACCCAATATCCACGTTAGAAAGTCATTATGCCTTGCAAGTAAATCGCTTGAAAGCCAGATAGAGAACATCACAAATAGGATTCCATTAACGGAATAAAGGGTAAAAGTCGCCGGGGAAGGGGTGCTAATATTGTTTGGATGTTCTTCCAATAGTTTACCACCTTCGTCTTCTGCGTAAGCATTTTGTGACCATTCTTCGAAAGGTTTTGGTGGAAGAATCCAGTCGTTTTCGTCTACTCTTCTTGTGGGTCCAACAGCCTCGACTAATTCTCCAGGCTTACCGTGAGCAAATGGCAAATTGCCCCATCTGGTTCGGAGATTTTTGATGTCGTGGCTCAGGGATGTTGGAGTTGTAACCATCATAGTTACAGAAGCAATAATGCAGAGTAGCAGAGCGATTCTTTGGGCATCTTCACGATTAGTTCTTTCAGGCGCGTACTTTCCTTCAGCCCCGACCGACATCAGGAATAGTTCACCTTCAAGTTCTACTCCAAAAATCGTTATTGAATCGTTTTCTTCGACCCACCAATCGTCATAATAATGGCTGTCACAACTCCTGCTGAGGTAAGCGGCTTCTTCACCAAGAGGGCCATACCATGAAATATTTACAACTTCTTCTCCAGCTTTTGGGCTGACTTTTATCGTCCAGTCAGTATATTCGACATAATCTGAGCAATTCTCTCCGTCCGCATCATATGACCAATATCCATAGAGAAGTTCTCCCTCAACAATTTTTGATTCAATGATGAAAAATTTTCCTTTGGTATAATTATCCCAACCGTTTCCTAAGTTTTCTTCTTCTATGTTTTCAAGCTCATCAAACGAGGATATGACTGATATTTCTGAAACGGGAGGAACATCCGGAATTCCTAGACTTACGACAAAGAAAATTAATGCTGCAAGGTAGATGAAGAACGCAACTACCCAAGCGGTGATTTTTTTCCATCCGGTTGGGAAAGTAAATTGGAAAAAACCGTGATTTATTGACGAAACGTCAACCTTTGAAGTCGTGCTCACGAAATCTTTGTATTATGAATCCCATATTATTTAATCGTCTAATATTTGATAAAATTTGGCGATTACCTCAGTTGATAGAAGACCGACAAACCATTTTAGACGCATTGCAATAGCGTTGTAACGAGGGGAAAATCTATGTCTGCAGTGTTGGATTTACTTAGCGAAATGAGACGAAGAAGTGGCGAAGCCCAAACTGTAGGATTAAGCGATGAAGTGATCATAGATTTCGCAAACCATGACACAGACATCGTAACTGCGATTGAAGACGCTCACGCAATACAGTCCGGACTTTCCAGCGATGAACTCTTGATGGCTGAAAAAGATTTGATTACTCACTTACAGAGTAGTTATGTTAACTTCTATTCACCAGCAACTATCAATCCATATGTTGCCATAGCTGCAAAGGGGCCTTGGGTTGTGACCTCTCACGGAGCAGTTCTTCACGACAATGGCGGATACGGTATGCTTGGCGCAGGCCACGGCCCTGATGTTGTAATATCAGCAATGTCCAAAAATCACGTAATGGCCAACGTTATGACGCCCTCATTCAGCCATGCTAGACTCGCTGCGGCTCTGAAGAAGGAATTGGGTCATTCTAGGGGAAGTTGTCCGTTTACCAAATTCATCTGCATGAATTCGGGGTCAGAATCTATGACTGTAGCAATGCGAATCTCAGATGTAAACTCGAAAATGATGACGGGTCCCGGTGGAAAGCACGAGGGTAAGCCGGTTAAACTACTAGCAATCGAAAGGGCATTCCACGGAAGAACAGACAGACCTGCACAGATTTCCCACTCATGCAAGGACTCTTACGACAAGAATTTGAAAACGTTCTCAGAAAGAGACAATCTTTTGCTCGTACCTGCAAACGATATTCCTGCTCTAAAGGCGATGTTTGAGCGAGCCGACGCTGAAGGATTCTTCATCGAATCATTCGCAATAGAACCTGTACAGGGTGAAGGAAACCCTGGTCAATGCGTGGACCGTGATTTCTATGATGTAGCAAGACAACTTACAAACGACCACGGCTCAATGCTAATCGTTGATTCAATTCAGGCGGGGATCAGAGGCCAAGGAACACTTTCAGTAATTGATTATGAAGGATTCCAAGACGCTGAAGCTCCTGATTTAGAGACATGGTCTAAGGCTTTAAATGCAGGGCAATATCCACTTTCCGTCCTAGGAATGAACGATAGAGCATCCAAACTTTATGTCACTGGAATATATGGAAATACCATGACTACAAATCCAAGAGCTCTCGAAACCGCAGTCGCTGTTCTCGAGCGCATAACGCCAGAGTTAAGGCAGAACATCAGGGATAGAGGAGTTGAGTTTGTCGAGAAATTAAACAAACTAGCTACAGAGATACCTAACACCATTACAAAGGTTCAGGGTACAGGTCTCTTGGTTTCCGCTGAACTAGACCCTGAAAAGATGAAGGTAATCGGTTTTGATGATGTAGAGGTGTGGTGCAGGAAGCACGGATTAGGAGTTATCCATGGTGGAGTAAACGCTTTGAGGTACACTCCTCACTTCAACATTACAAGTAAGGAAGTTGACCTCGTTATCGACATTACTCGCAAGGCAATTCAGCACTTCGCAAACTGAATGAAATCGTTACACTATAATTGAGCATCTAATCAGATGATGGTCCTTTGATTAGACCAGGTGGCACAGGAGGTGGAGCGCCTGGAACATTCAACCCTGGAGGAATTGCGGGAGGGGCGCCACTCACATTCAGCCCTGGGGGAAGCGGAGGGATCTCTCGGGTGACAACTTGCGATTGATGGTTTGGTTGAGTTTGCTTTCCTTTGGGCTCTTGTGATTTCTTTTCTCTTGAAACAGATTGCTTGAGGACTTCCTTGGTTAAACTTTCTACAGCATCGCCTGCAACATCCAACGCGAACTTTTTTGCAAAATCCTCCACTGTAGCAGAACTATTTGCTGCCATAACAATTTCACCTGTATATATAGAGACTTTGAACCCTAATTTTGCCATTCTCCTTCTGTACTGCCACTTCGTTTCATCTGGATGTCGCGGGTATGCTTTTCTTGCCGCAAAGAGGAAGGCCCTCCCTCCAGTTTTCATGGTGATATAGCCACTTTTGGCCGCTACTTTCCCCGAAACATAGGTGGCTTTGGTTGTGGTTTTGCCAACAGCGTATGTTCCCTTAGCAGCGAGTTTTGTGGATTTGCCGGCAACTTTTGCAGTTCCCTTTGTGACTGTACCACCTGCTTTGGCAATACCACCAATAGTCGAGCGAAGAAGACCTTTCTTTTTCTTCTCTGACACGGTTTTTGCACATAAATTGGACACTTAACATCTATGCGTGATTTTTCAATGGTTAATTTGTGGTTTATTGCAATAATGGGTGGGTCAATGCACAAACCCAATGATTCGTCAGAATAACGATTAAATCAAAGGGTACCGTTCCAACCGGGGCTGAATGGGTCAAGTTTGAGGATTGAGTTCCTGCTCGATCAGAACCATCGCCAAATCAGGCCGTTGTGCCTCAATCAGCATGGCAATCGCATCCAATATTGAGCGGCAGTCGCAGCCCTGTGCGACTCCCCAGCGTCCCCCGAGCGTCTTTCCGACCGAAACAAGTCAGGGTATGATGCGATTCTTCACAAGCGAAGGAAGCCGCCGTCGGCCAACATCTTCCACTTGCTGCCATCGGGAGCGTTGTACAACGTCACACCCGTGGATTGGTCATAACTGCCGCCAGGTGGCAAGCCGGTGTAGTCGGCCACGCGAGCGGGTTGTTGAGGAGGTGGAGGTGCGGTCACGGCGGGGGGTGGGGGTGCCACTACCGCAGGCTCAACTGAAGCAGGTACCACCGCAGTAGGGGTTGCGACGGGTTGTGTGGTTGCCGCAACTGCAGGTGCGGCCTGCTGCTCGTACGAAGCGACGGGCGAGGCTGGCATCACAGCAGGGTGAGCCTGAACGGGGGTTGCCATCGCCGGAACAGCACCGA
>Ga0255776_10000189_pt1 | contig 68477 bp, 48 predicted proteins | sample 071ome_19_FD_179974 | JGI IMG/M metagenome (GOLD analysis project Ga0255776, IMG submission 179974) | Coastal salt marsh microbial communities from the Groves Creek Marsh, Skidaway Island, Georgia - 071413AT metaG (version 2) | ecosystem: Environmental > Aquatic > Marine > Intertidal zone >...
AAGTAGATGCCTAATGCGAATTAACCATTCCTGTTCTTGCAAAACAGGTTGTTAGTTCGAAGTCTGTGACTTCGTAAGGATGCAATAATGGAAACTGTTCAGGCTCTTTTCCGATTGCGTACCAAGCCCTTCTAACCGGAAACTATCTGTAATTCAAAGGAAAATTGAGATTTTTTCAAGAGACATGCCTGGGCTTAGGTGAAGATAACACCCAAATCATGCTCTCATCTATCCTGAAGAGAAACTTCTGCGATTCACCCATGGATCAAGACTGTGCAGTGAGGAAGAGGGCTGCAAGCTCGAGAGATCAAGGCTTTTTTGTTGGTTGGTGGCGCCTGGAGCGCATCTCAGTTCCTTCTATGAAGATAAGTGTGTGCCGAGAGCTATTTTGGAGTGCGTGTTCCGATACATCGGAACACGCACTCCAAAGAATCCTTGCGTTTCTGCTTCAGCTAGAAATTGAGTGAGATGCGTGGCCCTTGCGCCTGTAGTAGAAAAAAATCCCGGCCAAGGCCAGGGATGTGATGCCTATGGAGGATGGTTCGGGAACGACGGTGACACTGAAATCATCGATGCGAAAATGATCGCCACCATTCCCAAAACCCATATAGAAACCAAAAGCATTTATATCGCCTGAGAGTGTGCCTCCTGCCAGAGATTGCACACCAAGTCCATCAACTTGATCGACATCAGCAGACATATAGCGCCAGTTTGTCCCTGTCGTAAAATCGATCCCGCTGATTTCGAAGGTGGACCAGTCGCCGTTTGGCCCATTATTGGTTGAGCTGGTGGTGGTGGTATTAGAGGCATACCACTGATCGCCGATCCTGATGGCAAACCGCCCTGTCGCGGGGTCTCCACTACTTCCGTCGGCATTGATGCTGATTGAAAGTGATGAGAGGCTAGCAATGTCTGTTGTGCTGAGGGCGGTGGTTGGCTCTGTTGTGAACAGGAGACTTGCTCTATTCTCTCCGATGTAATCATTGTGGGTGCGCGGTGCAACGAAGGCGTACTGTGTGTCTTCCGAAACATAGGCTACTCCGGCTGGATTATAACTATCGGTGTTGTAAGTGTGATTGGTCAGGTTGTCCAGGACACGATTTTTGTCGGTAAGGTATACATTCCACCCTACAGCACTCATCACGGCGTTGGCATTGCCACTGACGCTGAAATCTTCGGTATACGTGACAGCTCACCATAACATGGGTGTCACGCTCAACATTCCGCCAATGATCCACAGGTTCAGCATGCATTTTTTCCATGTGGCCGTCGTAAAGATTTGTGTGTTGCGGATGCACAAGCGGGAACAGGACGGGCTACCCTTATCAGATGTGGTGGAAGTGTCGTTCATTACCCCGATATTATTTGCCCGCAGGATCTATGAGTTAATGGGTAAAAAGATGCAACAGGCAGAACAGTAGTGGATTGGGGTAATTAAATGGTGTCGTTTTTTCGATGCTTTTGTCGGATTTTCGCACATTGTCCCGGTTTTTGGATAAAAATTATATCTCGATGGCGGGATATCGATAAAACCGTAACAAATTCTGAATGACTAGCGGTATTCGTTTGTGCTTAAAAAAAATGTGGAAAAGGGTCTTTGATGATTGGAGGTGGCTTGGTGAATAAGAGCCAAAGCACACTGTTCGCATAGAACGCAGAGAAATGCTGGATGAGTCATTAGTGCGGAGATCAGGACTCGTACGACCAACTTGGTCAATATGGATTACGATTCAGTTCTATTGTCCCCAAATCTGTTGCCATTCGGGGGATTGAAAATCATCCGCCGGGATCATTTTTCTTTTGTGGCTCTTTGCGCCGCGGCCCTTTTTGGATTGCTCATGCAGGATCTGTCCGAGTTCCAATGTTGATGGATGGGACGCGTGTTCTCCACCCAGTTCAGGGGTGGGGAGGTTGGGGGGGCGTTGGCTGGGGGATTGCCAATAGTTGTTGCGAAACAAAAACGTTTCGGGAGCGGTTCCAGGTCCGATGTTGACTTGCACGGAAACCCGCCGATCGTAGATGATCACGTTGTTTTCAAATCGTCCGCCTTGGGATGGGGCAAAGGATGGTTGATCGTTTTCCTGAAGGATTCGCATCACCCACTTTTCTGGGTAAAGAAAGTCGTTGTGATGCACATATCCACCTTTGGCCGTGGCCCAGGCGATGGGTGCGATGCTGCCATGGAATTCATTTCCAGCCACCTCAATGCGCGTGGCCTCGTAGTCGCCTGCGGAAGGCCGAAAGAATGGAAGTCCTGTATGCCCGCCAATATTGATGGATCGATGGCCTACATCTCGAAATGTGTTTCCGACAACCATGAGATCCCGGGAACCACCCTTCATCTGAAGGGCATTGGATTGTGAAAAACCTTCGCGTCCTTCAAAGTGACATCCTTCCACCACACCGCGACGGCATCCCACCATGTCGATTGCGGAACCACCCCAGCCTGTTACACGACAGTTTCGGACAAGGAAGTAATCCAGGCCTGATAATTTGATGCCATCCCGGTTTCCGGTCGGCCCCGTTTCCGATACGTCAAGGTTGTCGAGCATGATGTGATGCGCCGGGGAACGGGTGTTGCCTCCATCATCAATATTGATCCCGTTGCTGCTGGCACCTGTGACTCGGAGTTTTCTCAGGATCACGTAATCGCAACGAATCAGGTGAAGGCCGAAACGTCCTCCCTTGAATAGCGGTCGATTTCCCGGATCTTGAGCCATCAACACGATGGGAGCTGCCGCCGTTCCTTTGAGATCTTTGATTTCTATTTCGCTTTCATAGGTTCCGGGCGCCAGTTGGATGATGGTGCCAGGCTCGGCTTGGGAAAGGGCTTTGATGAATGCCTGACGCGTGGAAACCACCTCCACCTCCGCGTGTCCAGTCACGGTCCAGGTCATCAACCAAATCAGAACCCATTGCCACTTTGTATGCATGTTTTGCATTTTATCTCCCGATCGAATGATTGACGAGTGAAGAAAATGGCAGGGGTCCTGTCCTGGGCAGGATTATTTCTACGGGGTAAACCTGTCAAAACCACAGAGGACACAGAGCTCACAGAGAGTTGCAATGAGTTAGCGTGAAAAATGTTACCTCTGTGCTCTCTGTGTTCTCAGTGGTTAACAAATAATCCATTCACCCCGCACATTTAATTGCGCCCCCTCGTCCAGGCAGAACCCAATCGTCAGATATGGTTTGTTGAGGGAACAATGGTAGATAACTACACCCAAATCGGTCCTGTTAAATAACACTTTTGCGTCCTTGGCGGTCTTCGCGCCTCTGCGATAAAAAACTTGAAGCCTTTGGATTCAGTATCGGTATCCAGTTTCTTGCATGAACATTGGTAGCGAAAAAGAACCAGTGTGAGGGATGTTGGGATTCAGAAGCGTTTATATGATTGAACGCTAAGACGCGAAGACCGCAAACGGCGCAAAGGATTTTCAGGGAGAGCGACGATAAAGTGAATGATGAATCGGGCCTCACCTTTTTGAGCGTTTGGTCCACTCCGGAGCCAGTTCTACCATCAGCATGGATGCGAACATCAATGCACAGCCAAAATATCCTTTCACCCCCATGCGTTCTCCCAGAAAAATCGCTCCAAACAAGGCCGCAAACAAAGCTTCTGAAGACAGGAAGATCGCCGCTTGGGATCCACTGGTGAATCGTTGTGCCACCGCTTGCAGTGTAAAGGCCACTCCACTTGAGAAAATGCCGGCATACAATATCTCCTTCATGGCAGCTTGGATTGCCTCCCACTTCCAAGGTTCCAGGAGCAAGGCCACCGTCAATCCCAATAGTGCACACACACCGAACTGAACGGCGGACAGAGTGAATGGACGTGCTGTGTCCCGACTGAACTTACCGATCATGATTACCTGCAATGCCCAGAAGCCAGCACACAAAATCGTCAACAGATCTCCGGTCCGTAACTTCGAAAAATCACCTCCGCTCAACAAGTAAATCCCGCCCAGAGTCAGGGTGGCGGCGGGCCATACAATGAAATGCGGGCGTTCCCGCAGCAATGCCACCGCCAGGAACGGGGTGATGATCACATACAAACCGGTGAGAAAACCCGAATTCGTCACCGTGGTGGTCAACAGTCCGGTCTGCTGGGAAGCCATCCCAAGAAACAGCACCACACCAATCGCCGAGAGTCCCAACCAATCCTTTCGCTTAAGTGCACGCGAGGCCTTACAGGATTCCCGCCAGGCAAGAGGCACTAAAATCAGCGTGGCAATCACAAACCGCAAACCGACAAACAGGAAGGGCCCCAAACTGTCCATGGCACTGGACTGAGCCACAAAGCCCATCCCCCAGATAGCCCCGGCCAGCAACAAAGTCAGATTGGCTTGTTTTCTTGTCATGCGAATCGAGCAGCCATCTACCCTGGATGGACGCAGGACAAAAAATAGATTCCTAACAACGGAGGGGCAAGCTCTGTCTTGAACCCACTTCAATCCTTGAGGCATAAGAACCGCCGAAGAGACACCATGGAAACCCTGAAACATCACAAATACCTACACCTTCCAAACAAGCAACGTGCCGTGTCTTGGGAACCTTCGCGTCCTCGGCGTCCTTGGCGCCTTCGCGATAAAAGATAGTGAAGCAGCCCTTTCCTCCACCAACTTCCAAGCCTTCATATGATTTTTGTTCGCAGGAGGGAACCTGTGTATGTCCTGTGGGTTTTCGTAAGTGCACGCTGAGGATTTACGCCAAGGCGCCAAGACCGCAAAGGACGCAAAGATTTGATTTTGCTTGATTGGTTATGGATTCTGAGTGTTTGCGGTGACTCGGAACCAGGTTTGTTTGGTTTCCGAGTTTGTAGGGTAATGGATGACAGCAGTTTTGTCGTTTCCGATGATCGTCAAAGCATCTGTCCATTTAGTTTCTTTCCCGGTTTGGGTGGGGGATGCTGCTACTTGAAGGTCATACTCAACGCCAGGTTGGGTCGCAAAGGATATCTCCAACTGATCTTCCAGGCGATTCAGGCTGAGGACTGGTTGCGCCAGGAGAAATTCTAATCCCGCTAATTCCTGACCAAGAAAATCCAAGACTTCTTTTTGACGGAAACTGTGTCCGTCCGCGACTTCCACATACGAAGTGGTGATACCAATGGCTTCGTTTTCCTGGAGTGCAGCGTGGAGTGTTTGTGCCTGGGAGATGGGGACGATGTTGTCCGATTTGCCATGAATGATGCCTACTGACATGGGATTTGGATTGGATTCCTTGTAGTCATCCATCGCACGCAGTGCATCGAATTGAATGTGAAGGTTGAGTGTGTCCGGATTTTGGACCGGCCGACGACCTTCTTGATTCCATACGCGATCTGTAAAGAAGGGAGGTAATTCAGGGTTGGGGCTTGCTGATGCTGCAATGGCCATGGCCGCTTGTTCATTGAGTGAGAGCTTTTCGTATTGTGTCCAGGTGCCATTGAAACCGGTGATACTCCTGGAAATGCTGTTCACATACCAGTCACTGCTGAAGTCATACAGTCCGGAGCAAGCAGCCACCACAGCAAATTGGTCATGATTTCGGAATCCCAACCGAACGGCACCAAATCCTCCCATGGAATAACCTGCCAATGCTCTGCTGGATCGATCCTGAATGGTTCGATAATGCTCGTCGATAAAGTCGACGATTTCCTCAGTGATATAGGATTCATAGTCGCCGATAATCGGAGAACTTCCATAAAAACTACCTCCATACCGATTGTTCGCATCCACAAAAACCAGGATGGCTTCACCCATGATACGAGCCTTCCATCTTGCTTCCGCCTCAGTCCTGAGTGCTCCATCAATCCTGCTGTTCCAAAATCCGTGCAGACTATAAATGACCGGATAATGTTTATTACTTCCAGAGGGTGTGAAATAGCTGGGCGGCAGCATAATGACCACTTCGCGTTGGGTGAGTGATTCGATCAGGTTGTCTGCCAAAGCGGTGCTAACAATGGTTTCGGTGATCTGAGTTCCCCGGATTTTTTCCGCGTGGAGCGTTGGGCGAAAACTAACAGTGCAACCTTCGCATGGCTCGGGTGTTTTGGGCGTAGCGTTGAGGGTGTATTCCGTTCGATTGTTTCTTGGATTGGATTCCTGAAAAGCGATGGAGGATTCGATGAACATCTCGATTTGTTGCTCGCCTGCGCCAGCAATCCATGCTGGTTCTCCGTTTGTTGGAAATGTGAACAAAATTTTTCCGCCTGCCGGTAAGGCTCCAATGTAAGCGTCTGTGTAGAGTGTTTCTTTGCCACCGTTGATCTCGACGCGAAGGCGGATTTCAGCGTCTTCAGGTGTGGAACCTGTTCCGACGTTGGTGACCACTGTCTGAAATCCCATACGATCGCCTTGAGTCGGGGAGGTCGCGGAAAAGGTGGTGGACAACACGGTGAGGTCAGGTTTGCGGGTGATGCCGTAGAGTGCGGTTCTTGCCGTAATAAAAAGCATGTCCTCGTTTTCACCGCCAAAGGCAAGGTTTGCTGAAGTTTGAGGTGTTGGGATGGTGGCGAGGAGGGTGCCGTCCGGATCATACACCGTCACAGCATTCCATCCCGAAGACCAAAGACGCCCTTTGGAATCGGTGCGAATACCGTCCGGAACCAAGGGCGTGGCAAAGACACGGCCTTCGGATAGAGTGTTGCCCTCCATCACATCGAATACTTTGATCTGGGATAGTGTGCTGGAATCAGCGACGTAGAGCCGGGATTCATCCGGGGAAAAACAGAGGCCGTTGGGTTGCTGGAATCCAGTGGCGACGCGTTCTACGGATTGGGTGTCCGGATCGAATCGATAAACATCTTGGCTTGATAGCTCCTTTTTGCCCGTCATCCCGTAAGTGGGATCGGTGAACCAAATGGTTCCATCGCTTTTGACCACTACGTCATTGGGGGAATTAAACTTTTTGCCATCGAAGTGTTGGATCAGTGGTTCCACGGTTCCGTCGTGTCGGGTTATCGAGATGTAACGGTTGGCGTGTTCGCAGGTGAGCAGGCGGCCTTCCAAATCGATGGTGTTGCCGTTGGCGTTATGGCTTGGTTCGCGAAAGATCGACAAACCGTTCTCGATATCCCAGCGATATAAACGATTGCCGTCAATATCGCTGAACACCAGATAACCACTGTTACTTGGGGTCCAAACCGGCCCCTCCGTGAATTGCATGCCATCGGCCAGAATTTCCAGACTGGCACCGGCGGGAATCCAATCCAGAACGGGAGCTGTCGGTTTGGCGATTATAGGTTGAGTCGCTTCACTTTCACCCGAGGCGTTGATGCTGGATATTTCATATCTCCCAGAAGCGCCGTTCCGCGCACTGTCGTGGATGATTTCGTTGGACTGAATATTTTCCACAGTGAAGCCCCTAGAACGAACAGTGTATCCGGTGGCTCCTGGAGCATCGTTCCATCGCAAGGTAACTTGTCCGTCACCGGGGATGACCGCAAACACGGACGGCGGATTCGGTGGGATATTCTCAGCCGCATGCGACAGGTTGAGAGCTGTGTTGAACGCAAGCAACGTTGCGATCAAGTAAGATGTTCTGGTTGGTTTTGATGTCTTCATGTTATTTTAGATAATGGTGTTAGATTTGTTCAGTCAGATGGCGCGTGATGTATACACCTCACCTGTGAAGTGAAAAAAACTGCTTTTTGTTGGCCCGGTTAAGGGGTGATTGAACTGTTTCCGAGGGCTTCTATTTCTCGCATCGGGGGCGCATACCAACATCGCAAAACTGTTTGTTCCTGTGTTGCGATGATGTTTCCCGTAGGTGAATACTTCACTATTCCGTCCCAATAATTTCCATCGTATACAATATCAAGAAGTTGTCGTTGTGTGTGGTTTTTCGAGTCCAAATCGAACAAGATAAGGGAGCTATCTGGGTGGTCCTTTCCGTAAATCACCAGTTGTCGCATGTCGGGCGAAAAGGATGCCGACCGGGTGCCCGCTGCATGCGGTTCTTTGAACGTTTTTAACAATTCCAATTCAGAAATCGTATACAACTCTGTGTCTATATATCCACCTGTTGCGATCATGGATTGATCCCAAGAAAACTGGATTTTTATATTGTCAGGTGATTGAATGTTGGTCTCATTGATTTTGGTCCAAGGGGTCACCCGCCATAGCTGTAACAAATTGTTAACGCCCCCATGGTCCAAAGCATAAAGGCAGATGGCCATGGTTCCATCCGGGGATATTTGCAATCGCCGGAATCCTTTTCCCAATTTAACTTTAGTAATGATTTTTGTGGATTTGATATCGATGACTGTTACTTCAGTTTCTTGAGACTTCGAAAGCACTTCTGAATCCTGTGATAGAACCAAAATTGCCTTTCCATTGTTGACAAAACCTAGGAAAGAAATGTTCTCAAAAGGGATTTCTAGATTTTGAATTTTTGTTCGACTGAATAAATCCCAAATTCCAAGATTCCAGTTTGAATCGACCGCAGCTAGCCACTCGCCGTCCGCTGAAAAGGCAACTCTTCCGTTATTGTCCCGCTGCCAACCGGTGGAGTGGAATTTATAAGGTTCCTTTAGATCCAGCAGTAACTCTGGCACGTCAAACGTTGGCGCTTTCCACTCCGTTACTTTGCCTGTAGCGTCTATTGTCCTGACAGCATCCTTACTTTTAGCGAACTGCCAATCTATCACCTCAGTGTTGATGGTGAATTGATCAACACTCTGATCCAACGAGTTGAGATCCCACAGATCTAAAATGCCTCTTTTATTGCCCGTTATGAACCGGCTGCTATTCGGGATCATTGCTATGGCCCAGATTTCACCTTGAGAACCGAAATGTTGGCTGATTAATGATCCCGAAGCCACATCCCATATTTTCAACACCTGGTCTGCTCCTACGGATAAAAGTTGCGTGTCCTGATTGATGAATCTGACCGCACTGATCCATCCTTTATGAGCATTTGAAATGCGTGTAATGGATTCCCCTGTTTGAGCATTGATGATTGCAATCCAATCCTTGGCAACCGATACCCTCTGGCCATTTTCGGAAAAGGTGATTGCTCTGGAGGTAGAACGACTCCCTTCTGATTCCAGCTTATCCAAATAAGCGTCCCATTTCCAGGCCGTTGCCCCTGTTCGAATATCCACGAGGCGAACGGTGTTTTGGTCAGACGCCAAAACGATGCCGTGTCCATCAGGGGCGACAGCAAGATTATCCGCCACATTACTCCACAGAGATTCATTGGCAAAAGGTAACTGGCGAGAGTTGCCATTTTCAGTATTGATTGCATGCAAATATCCGTAAGGAGCTTCAGCAAAATCGGCGATGCTGGCGATGACCTGCAAGCCCGAAGGAAGAAACTCCAAACTCGAACACGTCCCATCCAGGGGCAATGGAAACTTGGTTGACCATTTTGGGGCAGTGCCGGGGTGAGTCCAGTCCAGCATTCGCACCAAGTTGTCTCCATTCTCATCCTTCCCCGCTACTGCGATCAAGTTTCTTGACTGGGGATGAAATGCAAGTTCGTTCACCTTGATATCGAGGGCCAACTCGGCAACTTGGGAACGATTCTCCAGATTGAATACCACCAAGCCCAGGTCGCTCGATGCCGCCAGATATTCTCCATTCGGCGATACGTCCAGAGCATTTGCTGAATGATTCAGTTCTCCGAACTGATCAATGGAATCCAAGTGACAGAACTGCGACAGATAGCGCCACTCCCAGCCGGAAAGATCCTTTGTTTCATCGTTTTGATTGTAAGCCTCCAGGAGGGTTCGTGCTCGGTAATAATTACCTTCGCGGATTTCTACCCCTGCTAGATTTAGGTCCGATGCGTAGGTTTGGCGGATCGTCTTTTGTGTTTCCTGCTCAGCGAGCAATCGAGATTGGTCGGCAAGTTTCCCCTGTTCAATCGCGTCTTGTTCATTTGTCTTTGCCTTTGTTTTTTGTTTTTGAGCCTGGATCGCCCAATAGGATGAAAACCCTGTGGCGAGAACCAGCACTAGGGTGACTGCAACAGCAGCCCTTGCAAACGTCTTATTCCGTCGAGCGAACTTGGTAAATTGATACCTCAACGAGGGCGCTGCCGCAGAGACCGGTTCGTTCTTCAAGTGCCTTTGGATGTCGGCGACGAGGCCGTTGACGGTTTCGTAGCGGCGGGCGCGGTCTTTTTCCAGGGTTTTCATGACGATCCAGTCGAGATCGCCTTTGAAGAGTTTGCCCAGGGCGGAGACGTCCATGCTGTGGTTTTTGGCCACGGTGGTGCGTTGGTCGCCTTGCATGGTGCTCATGCGCGTCGAGGGTTTGGGGGGTTCCTGTTCGGCGATGATGCGTTGCATTTCGCCGTAACCCATGCTCAGGAGTTCCTTGGTCGGAAAGGGGGTAGTACCGGTCATCAACTCATAAAGCAATACACCCAGACTGTAGACATCGGTGCGGGTGTCAACGTCCAGTTTGCTCATCTCGGCCTGTTCGGGGCTCATGCAGGCGGGGGTGCCGATCATTTGGGCATAGTGGGTGAACAGGGTTTTGTCGGTGAGTTTGTGATGCGTGGCTTTGGCAATGCCGAAATCAATGACCATCGGGTGGGGGACGCCGTCGTTGAGTGTGACCATTACGTTGGACGGTTTAATGTCGCGATGGATGATGCCTTTTTGATGAGCGTGTTGAATGGCCTGGCAGACTGGGATGAAAAGTTCGAGGCGTTGTTTGGTTGTGAGTTTATTTTTGTCGCAGTATGCGGTGATGGGCACCCCGCGGACGAGTTCCATCACGAAGAAGGGACGTCCCGTTTCGGTAGAACCCGCGTCGAGAACCTTGGCGATGTTGGGATGATCCATCATGGCCAGGGCCTGACGTTCGGCTTCGAAGCGGGCGACGACCTGTTTGGTGTCCATGCCCAGCTTGATGATCTTGAGCGCGACTTTGCGGGTGACGGGTTCGGTTTGTTCGGCCATGTAGACCGCGCCCATGCCACCCTCGCCGATGCGTTGGAGGATCTTGTAACGACCTGCCCTGAGCTTGTCGTTTGGGCCGATGATTGTGCCAGGTTGTTCCACGATGGGGGAGGATGCCAGGGTTTCCGCTGGATCTTTATCGTTTTTGAAAAGACTGTCCGGCTCGTCGATGGCTTTCAGTAGGGATTCGACCTCACGGCGTAGTTCCGGGTTTTGGCAGACCCTGTCCAGATAGTCCTGACGCTGGGCGTTGGTTTCCAGCGCAGCGGCCGCTTCGAAGATTGCCTCCAATTTTTCTCTGGGATATTTCATACCATTGATTGGTTCTTATGAGGTATGGCGTTGTTTTGAGAAGAAACAGGACAGTATTTTTTGTTTTTTTCTCAGGCCCGCTGCGCTCGAGACGCGGGGACGCAGAGCAAAGGAGTTATTCTGAGTGTTCTGTGCTGTTTTTCTCTTTCAGTGCGCGGGACAGCCAGGCTTTGGCGAAGAGCCAGTGGCGTTGGATGGTTTTTTCGGAGACGCCGCGGATGTTGGCGATTTCAGGAATTCTGAAGCCTCCGAAGACTTTTAGACGGACGATTTATGCTTTTTCGGGATCTTCTTTCATGAAGCGATCCAGATGTTCCGAGACCTCGAGGCATTTGTCGTCGTCGTGGGCGATGACAAGGTCGGCGTTGTCGATGGGGACACGTTCCAGATGCCCTCCATGGCGGATGCGCTGGCGGCGTCGGGCCCGATCGACGAGGATGCGGCGCATGGATTCGGCGGCTGCGCTGAAGAAGTGGGTGCGTCCGCGCCATTTCTGTTCGGTTGATCCGGAGAGTCGAATCCAGGCTTCGTGCACCAACGCCGTTGCTTGTAGAGTGTGGTCGGAACGTTCATTGGCCATGCGATGAGCCGCCAGTCGTCTCAGTTCCTCGTAAACGAGAGGCAACAGTTCATCCGCCGCCTTGGAGTCACTTGAATCAATGGCATGGAGGAGTTGGGTTACATCACCGGGCATGTGGCCATTTTCAGATGCCTCGAGTTGCTTGGGAAGCAATTAATCCTAAAAATCTTCGCGTCCCTGGTTTAGGAAAGCCATTTGCGTAGCAGGTGGGCAAGTTCTTTGCGCTTGAATTCGCTGATGAGTTCTTCTGCTGTCATCACTTCCAAGTGTCCTATTCTTACAGAGAAAATTCAATTTATTTGTGATCGTGATTTCAACGTTCCTGTAAGTGTTGAATTTTCATTTATTTGTTGTTTTCCAGCGGGTGAGGGCTTTTTGCATGGAGGGGAAGGCGAGGTCGGATTCGGATACTTCCATGGGGTTGAGCCAGTGGCAGCCGGTGACTTCGGTTGGGTCGAGTTGGGTCTCGGTGTTGTTGCAGCGTGCGGTGAAAAAGAAATCGAGGACGGGGTAGGTGATGTTTTTATAGGTGTATTGGTTTGGGTAACAGGCCAGGTATTGGATGTCGGAGACGACGAGTCCCACTTCTTCTTTGATTTCCCGTTCCAGGGCTTCCTCTGCGATTTCTCCGGCATCGATGAATCCGCCGACGACCGCCAGTTTGCCTTTGGCCGGCTCTTTGGCGCGTTCGATGAAGAGCATGTTGCCTTCCTGGTTGAGGATCAAGCCCGCCGCCGCGATGGTTGGGTTGAAAAAGTAGGTGTATTCGCAGGACTGACAGACAAAGGGGATCTTATCCTCGGGTGTCTGAGGGTGTCCGCATTGAGGGCATTGCCTGAATGTGAGATTTGGTTTCATGCTCGGACGAACCTTCTTTGATGGCTTGTCGGGTGGCAAGGTAGAAGTTGGGGGTGCGATTAAATGTGCGGGGGGAATGAATTTTTTGTTAACCACGGAGGACACAGAGAGCACAGAGGTAACATTTTTTACACTAACTTATTGCAACTCTCTGTGAGCTCTGTGTCCTCTGTGGTTTTGATAGGTTTACCCCGTGGAAATAATCGCGCCCAGAACTTGGAATTGGAAAACATTGCCATTGATTTTGAATTTGGATCTTGCTTAGGTCGTCGTTTCTCATATGAGAAGTTTCAAGGCCATCCTGTTTCTGTTGCTGGGTGTGGTGCTGATCATCGGCGCCATCCTCACACCGGCGTATCTGCGCGCCATTGATCGGGGGGTGTTGGAATCCGCCGGGGGTGAGCCGGAGTTGATCAGCGAAGCTTTTTCTTTGTTGAGTCTGGAAAAACCGGGTGTTGCCGAGCTGCTTTACCGCGCTGCAGTCGTCTCTCAATTGTCCGATTTGCCGAAAGTGGAAACCGCTCTTGGAAATGCTCGTGGTGAGCAGGTTGCGGCTTTTCAACAAGGTGATACCGATCCTTTGATCCTAATATGGATCCACCAGCACCGTTTGCAGGGAACAAACGTGGTATCATGGTTTGTTTCAAGTGGTTTCCGTGGTTCTGTCGTGGAACATCTGGAGCAATCCAATCGGCCTGGCGTCCGCGAATTGATGCACAATCGATCCCTACAGGCACTGGCCTTGTTCTTTCCGGTTTCAAGTGCGGGTGGGCAGGCTTTTGATTCGGCCATTTTGATGACCGGCCTGCTGTATCAAGAGGATCATCTGAATGCTTCGTTTAGAAAAGAACTGGAAACCTTGGCTGCTGAAGCCAATCGGGGATTGGATACCCGTCCCTTGGAATCCGTCTATCTCGACCTGTTGTCATTGTCCAAACGGTTCAACTGGGGACAATTAACCGCTTTCATTCAAAAGGTGGACTCGGCCGCGGCCCTTCGTACTCTGGTGCATCATGCCTCAAAGTCCGATGAGATGCTGGCTACTGTCTTTGCCGGTGTTTGGTTTGCGGAATCCGGTTCTCAAGTGGCAGCTTATCTACGCCGTTTTGCGGAGTCGGGTCCGCATGATCTGCAAACGGCCGTTGGTTTCGGGCAAGGTTCGGTGCGGTATCTTGTGTCGCGACAGGAGCCACTTTATGTGAGTTCGATGCGCGAGCGTCTCAGAAGTGTGGGGCTGGTTCAACCGGTGGCGAATGCTTTGACGGGGATGACTTATCGATTACCCATGATCGGGCTTTTAACCAAATACCTGTTGTTCCTCTTCGGAAGCTTCTTTTTGTTTCGTTTGATTTACATTCTGAAACCTGGTCCCGACAAGGTGGAAGCCACCCTTCAGGTGGAAGGGATCGGCTTTTTACGTCAGCAAATCATGGCGCTGGTGGCGTTAATTTTTCTGATCGCGTTTGGCGAACCTTTTCTTGCGCAGGATTCCAAAAAGATGGAAAATCCGATTAATTGGAGATTTCCCGTGGTCGAATCCGCTGTAACGGAGAAAATTGATAAAATTATGGATACAAAAATCACGCAAATTACCATTCTGGCACTGGTCGTTTTCTTTCTCGTCCAGGTGAGTATTTATGCCTTGTGTCTGGTCAAGCTCAAGGAGATCAAAAAGCAGGAGGCCAAGAGCCGACTCAAACTCAGGTTGCTCGACAACGAAGACAACATGTTTGATGCCGGATTGTATGTCGGTCTGGGGGGGACTGTTCTGTCACTGGTGATGCTGGCTTTGGGGATGGTGAATCCCGGTTTGATGTCTGCTTATGCATCGACCTTGTTCGGGATTATCTTCGTTTCCGTGCTGAAGATCTTTCACGTCCGTCCCTATCGGCGCAAATTGATTGTTGAAAACGAGATGGAGTCCGCATGAATCGACCCTTGCTCATCATTATCTGCGATTTTTTGCTGATCAGTCTGCTTTCGCTGGCACGATTTGATCAGCAACCGCCCTTGGAATCCGAGACGCCGGAAATGACCGAAGCGGAAGAAGCACAAGGCGCGCAGGACATGATGGAAGTGCTGAAGCTGGCCTTGGAGCAGGAACGCCAATCCAAGGAAGACCTGGCCCGCGAACTCGAGAATGTGCAGGACACCCTTCAGAACAAGGAAAGTGCCCTGCAGGAAAAGGATTCACGCATTGAAGGCATCGAAGAGAATCTCGAAGATGTCGAACAACGGGCGGCGCAGTTGGCGCGTGAAAGGGAGATGCTGCGGCAGCAATACGAGGACACGCAGAAAAACGTGGCCTTTCTGCAGGAACAATATGTCAACGTCAAGCAGGAGGCCAAACAGTTGCAGGAAGACCTGACCACCTCCTCCGAAAGCGCCACCGATTCCAAAGCCAGATTGGAAACCATCGAGTCCGAATTACAAGTCCGCCGTCAGGAGGCACAGAGGATGCAGGACAAGATGGATGCCTTGGAGGAGGAGCGTAAGGAAGCTGAGGAGCAAAAATTTCAGTTGGCGCTTGAGTTGAAGCAATCCCAAACAGCGGAAATCATCATTCGAGAACAATTTGACGCTGCGAAGGACGAGATCAAGACAGCCAGAGCCGATGTGGAATATTCACGGGATCAGGTGGACCTGGCTCGTAAGGAGGTTGATATCGCTCGTGAGGAAGTGGTCACCGTGCGACAGGAGAAGGAGCGTATCCAGGAGCACGCGGAGGAATTGGCCGAAGGGGTGGATCAGTTGGCCGAGAAATCCGAAGCCATCCGTCAGGACATCAAGGACAACACACCTCTGGCCGCGAACACCATCTACAATGAATTTGTTGAAAACAGGATCAGCACCCGATTTTTCGCAGCTAGGAGCGGGCTCTTTGGTCAGACTATTGACAAGGAATCGGAAACCAACAGCGTTTTGGTGTCGGATGGAACCAATGTTTACGCACTTTACCATGTGGAAGGAACGCCGTTTCAACTCTGGCACGCTGAATCGGATTGGGAGCAATTGACAGGCGTGGTCAATCGTGGTCAGAAGGCTTACAGCATCGCTTTGATGTCGTTCATCAAATCGGATCCACGCTTGCTGGTGGTGCCGGTGGGGGCCAAGCAGGCTACGACCTTGGGGGGCAAGATTTACACTCTGGCGGCTGATCCATTCAAATTTCAGGAAGCGGTTCTGGTCGGCGCGCAGGAAGGTTATTACGGTGAGGCGGAATTCAAACTGGACCCTGCGAATCCCCAATATGTTAAAATGGAAAGGAAGGCCTTTCGAAAACTGGTTGGTAAGTTTTCACCTTCCAAGGGAGATCTGGTTTTCAGCAAAACAGGCGAATTATTGGGGATGATGGTCAATAATGACTATTGTGTGGTGCTGCATGACATCGAGACCACTCAGAAATTCCGTTTTGGCATGAGTGTTCTTTCCGAAAGTACCGGTCGTATCATGGCCCGTCAGGCGGTGTCACTGAGTTCGCTGCCACTGCATTTCCAATAACATCCCCACGGAGAATTGTTTCGGTCGTGATGTGATGACTTGATCTTCACGCCCAATGCGTGAAGGGTAGCTTTGTGATTGATTTCCAAGCTTATCTGCTGTCCGGATGGCAAATCTTCCTGATTCTTCTGGGAGTGCTGTTGGCTGGGCTGACTTCCTCTCACGCTGTGATGTACAAGCGTGATGCCCGGTCTGCCTTGCTTTGGGTGGCATTTATCTGGTTTCTCCCCATCGCCGGATCCCTGCTTTATGCGGTGCTTGGAGTCAATCGCGTGAGGCGGCGGGCCATCATTTTGAGGGGGGATATTCAGCCCATCACCTCATCTCCCACGGTTGCTCCGGGTGATCCGGACCATTTGGAGTCGGCTTTCGGTGAGGAGTTGGATCAATGGCGTCCGCATTTTCATGCCCTCAGGCAGATCACGTCGAGGCCACTGCTCCCGGGCAATTCTATGGAGGTGTTGATCAATGGCGAAGAAGCTTATCCCGCCATGATGCATGCGATTGATCAAGCCGAGGAAACCGTTGGGTTTGCTTCTTACATTTTTGATCATTGTCCTGTTGGGATCGAATTTATGGAAGCCTTTCGCCGAGCCAGGAGCAGGGGAGTTCAGGTGCGTGTATTGGTGGATTCAACAGGATCGAAGTATTCCTGGCCAACCATATTCAAAGCGTTGAGAGAGGCTGGGATTCCTTGTGCCAAATTTCTTCCGTTCAGCGCCATCAAACGTCCGTTGACATTGAATCTGCATAATCACCGGAAATTGTTGACCGTAGACGGCAGGATAGGATTTACGGGGGGAATGAATATTCGCCAGGGACACCTGACGCAGAGTGGCGAAAAAAATCCGGTGCAGGACCTTCAGTTCAAGTTGACCGGTCCGGTGGTGGCACACATGCAGGAGGCGTTTGTTAATGATTGGTACTTCAGTTCGCACGAAACACTGAGCGAAGATTTGTGGTTTCCACCCCTTGGGCAAACGGGAGAGGTTTATGCGCGAGGGATTACGGATGGGCCGGATGAAGATTTGGACAAGCTTTTATGGGCCCTCTTGAGTGCGTGCCACTCTGCAAGACAGTCCATTCATATCATGACGCCCTATTTTCTGCCGGATCCATCTCTCATATCAGCTTTGTGTCTTGCTGCGATGCGCGGGGTGGAGGTTCACATTCTGCTTCCGGAAAAGAATAACCTGCCATTCGTGCAGTGGGCGACTCATGCGATGTTGTGGCAGGTGTTGGTGAAGGGGTGCCGTGTCTGGGAATCTCCTCCGCCTTTCGATCATGGGAAGCTCATGCTGGTGGATGGTCACTGGGCCTTGGTGGGATCCGCCAATTGGGATCCACGTAGTTTGCGGCTGAATTTTGAGTTCAATGTGGAATGTTATCATCCGGAAATAGTTCGTCATCTCGAGAGTGTCCTGGCAGGGAAGATCAAGCAGTCCAGGGAAGTCACGCTCCAGGACATGGATGCCAGATCGATTCCTGTAAGAATACGGGATGGGCTGATGCGATTGGCGACTCCCTACCTTTGAGTCTGGTTGATTTGCATTATCCGCAGATCTGCGCAGATAAACGCAGATATTTTGATAAAAGAAATTCAAAGAGAATATGTGATTGATTCACTCTCCTGGTTTGTTGATTGCAACTTGCAACACACTTTTCCCCCACTATCTGTTACATCTGCGGATAAACAAAAAGCCCGACAGGAGCGCTTCCTGTCGGGTGATTTCATGCTTTTGACTCAGACTGAGATTATCTAGCCAATTAAGCGCAGCGCCGATTGTGGAATGGCGTTGGCTTGGGCGAGCATGGCTGTTCCGGATTGGACCAGAATGTTTTGGCGCGCGAAATTCGCGCTTTCCTCGGCAACGTCCACATCCTTGATGCGGCTGTTTGCTGCGGAAATATTGTCTTTCAACACGGACAGCTGAGAGCTGGTGCTTTCCAGACGTGATATATTAGCCCCCACCGTTGCCCGGTCTGTGGCCAATTGACCGATGGCTGTTTTTACTGCCGTCAATGCGCTGGCTGCATTTGTGGTTGTTCCAACTGCTAGTGAGTTCAGGGCCGTGTAGCTGGCACCAGCTGCCAGATCCACTCCAGAGGCGGCAAATTTCGTGCCGTCACTGTCAATGGTCACATTCAGATTGCTTCCGCTAAAAAGACTGACCCCGTTGAAATCCTTTTTAGCGATATCAACGATGTAGCTGTCCAATGTCTGAAACTCCTTGTCGTAAAGACCGCGGTCCGTGTCGGATTTGGTTTCGTCCTGAGCCAGCATGGCCAGTTCACTCATGCGGTCAAGCGCCTTGCCGACCTTGTTGAGAAAACCGTCCTGCGTCTGTGAGAACGAAACGGCGTTGCCGACGTTGTCCTTGGCGGCCTGGATACGGTTGACCTGAGCGTCAAACTTCAGAGATACCGCTGTGCCTGCCGCGTCGTCCGCGGGTGAGTTCAGTTTTGATCCTGAAGACAATCGTGCCAGTGATTTCTGCAATGATGTTGTCGATTCACTGAGAATGCGAGAGGCCATTGCAGCCGATGTGTTGGTGTTGATGACTACCATTTTTAACTCCTTCCTATGAGTTCTATTTTGCACGGCATCCATGCCGTGCGGAATTTTTGATGAGGATGATTCCGAACCTTTGTTCTGTTGCGGATTGCTCCGCCTTCAACACGTCTATCGGATATGGTAGTAAAATATTTAGTTAAAAACTAAAAAATAAATAAAGTGAGAAGTAAAACAATCATAAAAGAATAAAGAAAAAAGTAAATCATAAAAATATATAATATGATCTGCGTTTAAGTGGAGGAGAGTGTGAATCTTTCCGTCACTTGATGTCGTTGTTGATGGGAATGGTGGTTTTTTGAATGTGGATTTCTTATTCTGATCTACGTTCGTTTTATGGTCTTCTTAAAGTTCTCTGCCCGATTTTGGGATAATTTGGGGGCAACAGTGTTGATAAGCGACCGATTGCCAATGAAGAACGAGGTCGACCAAAGTGCCATGTTAACGCAATGATTTCGTATGGCGTATTCGGTGAGGCCTGATCCATGTTGACGCGTTTCTCTCATCTTGGAGGTAGAGGTCGCCTTTCGTTTGTGGATCAATCAGGAGGCCTGTCCAAATGAGGGTGTTTGCAAACGACGAAATGACCAGGCAGATGCACGGACGTGCATAGCTGATCTACGGATTGTATGTTGATGATCATGGTAACTCCTTCCATTGAGTTCTGCTCCAAAGCGATGACTTCCTTGTCAAAGAGATTCCAAGCATCTCTTGTCACTCATCGTGCTGAAATCATATCATCCAGCATAGTTATGATCGGCTTTTCCATGGAGTTCTTTAGGCACAAAGAAGAAATTTTTGATCCGGTCTGGTTGGAATCTTTTTAGCCGTGTAAGGACAAGCTGATAAGGGAAGGCCATGTTGTGGTAAGGTGATTCATGGAGTTGCTACCTTCATTCCAATCTCAATCTACGTTCATGTGCGGGTGGAAAATGAATCACTACCATGCGTGTAATCAACAAGTAACGAGGATAGGTCATTGGATTTCCTTTGAAACAGGCATGGAAGCCTGTGCTCCCGCTCTCATGACCGAAGCGGAGGCCGCCCTTACGGCTCGATCCATGGAGGCATGAAGAGTTAGTCCGGATGCCAAGGCTGCAGCGAAAACGCCATTGAAGCAGTCCCCGGCTGCTGTTGTATCCACTGCCTTCACCTCGGGGGCTGGGCTGTGGTAATCGTCGGTTTTGGTTACTTTTAAAGCGCCTCTCTCCCCTAGCTTAACGATGACAACTGAAGCTCCCCGATGGCACAGCTCTCTGCCTGCTTCTACGAACTCATCCAGCGGCGCATTTTCCGAAAGGTTATTACCGGTTAGAACATTGAGTTCCGATTGGTTGGGAGTGATGAAGTCCATTTCCCTCAACCATCTATCAGGAATGGGGGTGGCTGGGGCCGGATCCAGGATGAGCCAACTGCCTGGTGAGCGTTTCATCTGTTCAATGGCGTATGCATTTGATTCCTGTGAGATTTCCATCTGTAAAAGAATGCATTTCGCATGCTGTATATGTGGTTCGGCTGAGATAAGCGTCTCTGGCAAAAAAACTCCATTTGCTCCGGGGATGACGATGATTCTGTTTTCACCCGATGCCGCCACTTCGATCAGCGCTGTTCCCGTCGGTTGGTTGCCGGTTACTTTGATGCATTCTGTGAGAATGCCCTGTTCATCAAGGTTCCTGATCAATTCTTTGCCAAAGGAATCGTTGCCGACTTGTCCCACCATGGCGACACGTGCTCCTGCGCGGGCGGCAGCGTAGGCTTGATTCGCTCCTTTTCCTCCACAGTGAATCTTGAATGCAGAGCCCGTCACCGTTTCGCCTGATGCAGGAAAACGGGGTGCGTTGACCACCATATCCGTATTGAGACTTCCTATGACGGCCACGTCCACTGGTTTTTCCGGTGCGTGCATAGCTTGCAGCAAAGATTGGAGTTAGGTTTTTTTGGCTGCCCCTGTTACCGGATCAATGGGCCAAGCTTTGATGATAGAGTTGACCAGCGTGGCCAGAGGGATGGCAAAGAATACGCCCCAGAACCCCCACAGTCCCCCGAACAGGAGGATGGCTGCGATGATGGCGATGGGGTGCAGACTGGTTGCTTCCGAAAGAAGTACCGGAGCCAGGACATTGCCATCCAGAACTTGAATGATGGAATAAGCAATGAACAACCAGACGAATGTCGATGTCATGCCGAACTGATAATATCCAATTACAACAATGGGGATGTACATCAAAGTGGCACCCACATAGGGGACCAACACCGAAAGTCCGACAAACAGCGACACCAACAGCGTGGCTCGCAGTCCAAACAGCATCAAGGTCAGGTAGGTGACGCCCCAAACTATGATGACCTCCCAAAATTTCCCACGCACATAATTGCTGGTTTGAATGTTGACTTCCTCCCACACCTGGCTGGTCAGGGTCCGATCATGAGGCAGGAATTTGGAAAACCATTTCAGAATGGCTTCCTTGTCTTTCAGGATGAAAAACACCAGCACGGGTACCAGTACCAGATACAGCATCCAGACAACGACATTCTTCAGTGAGGAAATAGACAGGGTGATGGCTTGTTTGCCGATTTCGGTCAATTCCTGTTCGACTGTTCGCGTCAACCTTTCGTAGCTTGATCCATCTACGGTCGGATCGAGCGAGAATTCGGGGCCTCCAGTAAATCGTGCGTCATCGAAAAAGGGTTCCGGTCCGTGGACTGTGTTGGTGGATGTGGTGGATGTTTCCAATTCTTTGGACGCAAGTTGGACCTCATTGGTGTTTGACCGACCATTTGGTGAGGTATTGAAAAAGTCCGGCAGACGTTGATTCCGGAAGTGCTCGTATTTCTGGTAGGCACCACGCATATTGTTCGAAACATCCTTGACGATTCCCGGTACATCATTTCGAACAAATTTGTCCAATTCGGAAACCAGGCTGGGAAGCACGACAAAAAACAGCAGGAATACTGAAAGCAGAAAGAGCACGAACACCCCACAAACAGCCACTAAACGAGGCACTCCATGCTTTTGGACTCGCATGATAATCCCGTCCAAAAGATAGGCGATGACCACTGAAGCGAGAATGGGAGCGAGGAAATCTCCGAAGAAGAAAATCGTCAAGAATACCGTCAGCAGCAATGATGCTAACAGAACTATCTGAGGATTAGATAGTTGGCGTTTGAGCCAGTCCTTGATGAGATCCATGGATCCAACATAGGGCGTCCTCACGCTGTCAGCAAGTCTTTAGGAAAAATCCTTGGATGAATTTTCATTTCACTTTGCTGCTTGACCCGATGTGGGAATGGATGCATGGATTTCTAAACCGAATCGCCCAGGATTTTACCGAAGAAGACGTTGGATGTTCAATTTCGGCAAACCTGTGGCGTCATCATCAGAATGCCAAAGGATATGAAAAAATTGTTTCGCATTGGTTGCTGTATACTACTCGTATTGACAGCCTTCACAAATAACGCCCAAGCACAGGGAGAGGGGGCTGCTCCTTCACGCCCTTCAAAACCAGCACCCAAACCGGAATATCCACCTTACACGGATGTGATGAAGGGCTATGAGCAAGTGATTTCTACGATCGACAAGAGTCCAACCCTGTTTGGTTTGTTCGTTAACCGTAAAGATAACCAAATACTTGCGGCGTTCCCCAAAAAGTATCAGTCCAAAAAATTCTTCATCGCTTTGACCGTTGCCAGCGGGGAGTTGTATGCCGGATTGCAGCAGGCAGACATGTATGTTTATTGGAAGCAGATCGGCAAACGTATGGTCTTGATCCAACCCAACGTGGAAGTACGCAGCACAGGTGACAGCGAATCACGTTCTTCCGTAAAACGCTTGTTCACCGACCGAGTCCTTGCTGACATTCCCATTGTCACCATGCACCCGCAATGGGGGCCCGTGGTGGATCTGGATGGTTTTCTTCTCGGTGAAGGTGCCAATTTCTTCGGTTCCAGCGCACGCGGGCTCAAGCGCCAGCTGGCAGTGGTCAAGAATGCCAAGGCGTTTCCGGAGAACATTGAAGTCGCCTTTGAGGTGCCCGTGTCCAGTGGATTACTGAAAACTTTTCATTACTCTATCAGCGAGATCAAACCCAACCCATCCTACCGGCCCCGCAAGGCTGACGAGCGCGTCGGTTACTTTACAACCGGCTATGATGATTTGGGGAAATTCCAACAGGACGATGTTCGGACTCGATTCATCAACCGCTGGCATTTGGAAAAAGCTGCTCCTGAGCTGAAAACCAGTCCGGTTAAAAATCCTATCGTCTTCTACGTCGAGCATACCACCCCGATTCGTTACCGCCGCTGGGTGCGTGAGGGCGTGATGATGTGGAACAAGGCCTTTGAGGAAATCGGATTGTTGAATGCCATTGAGGTTCGTTACCAGGATCAGAGCACCAACGCACACATGGAATATGATCCGGAAGACGTGCGATACAATTTCATTCGCTGGCTGAACAACAACGTCGGCACCGCCATCGGCCCCAGCCGAGCCAACCCAATCACGGGTGAGATTCTGGATGCAGACATCATTCTGACCGATGGATGGATTCGGCATTTCTGGCGCAAGTTCAACGAAGAACTTCCAAAGCTGGCCATGGAAGGATATTCCCCGGAAACACTTTCCTGGTTGCAGAAGCATCCCGAATGGGATCCCCGGGTGAGACTGGCTCATCCGTCGAACCGCGAAACGGTTGCTGCGGAAATCGCTCACCACTCGCATCAATCATATGGCGGTCATCCTTTGGCCCACAACGATCCATCCATGATTGGTGACGAAGAATTCGACGGTCTGGTCGGTCGTACCAGTCAGGTGAACGGATTCTGTCAGGCTGCCGATTTCCGGGCGCTGGACATGGCGGTGATGCGTTTTGCTTTTGAACTGATGGCAAACAGCGAAGGGAAAGACGGTGAAGGTTCTGAAGGTGAGGACAAGGGAGAAGACAAGAAGGACTCCGAAGAGCCCAAGAAAGATGAAGATTTGCTGGACGGCATCCCGGATTGGTTTGTCGGACCTTTGATTGCCGACCTGGTGGCACACGAAGTCGGGCACACACTGGGATTGCGTCATAACTTCAAAGCTTCCAGCATCTACAGTCTGGAGGAAATTAACAGCAGCGAACTCAAAGGCAAAAAGCCATTTGCCGGATCAGTGATGGATTACCTGCCGGTGAACATGAACATCGAAGGTTTCGGGGAAGAGCAAGGCGATTATGGCATGATTGAAGTCGGTCCTTATGACATGTGGGCGATCGAATACGGTTACTCCATTGTCCGGAAAGACGATGAGTTGAAGAAAGTGCTCGCACGCGTGAACGACCCATTGCTCGCTTATGCGACCGACGAAGATACTTATGGTCCTGATCCATATGCCCGTCGCTACGATTTCGCCGAGGATCCAATCAGCTATGCCAAAAGCCAGATGAAACTGGCGAATGAACATCGCAAAAACATCCTCGATAAATTCGTGAAGGACGGTGACAGCTGGGCCAAAGCACGCTACGGCTATGGCCTGACCTTGAGCATCCAGATGCGTTCCCTGAGCATGATGGCCAACTGGTTGGGCGGCGCCCAGATCAATCGGGCCAAGAAGGGGGATCCGGATTCCAAGGCTCCGATTCAGGTCGTGGATGCTTCCAAGCAGCGCGAGGCGTTGCGTTTTGTTATGAAAAATGCCTTTTATGACAAAGCTTTCGGTCTCACCCCTGAATTGTTGCGCCATATGTCCACGGACAAGTGGATCGATGATTTCAGCTCCGCGATTCAGGACAGCACCTGGCCGATTCACGACCGGATCATGGGGATACAATCCTCAGCCCTCACCATGCTGATGAATCCCACGACCATGGGACGCGTTTATGACAACGAATTCCTGACGCCGGAAGACGAAGACATGATCACACTGCCGGAAATCCTCGGCGAAATCCGTGAGGGTATCTGGACCGAACTGGAAGATCCGGAAGAAGGCAAATTCACAGCACGACGTCCGATGATCTCCAGCCTGCGACGCAACCTGCAGCGCGAACATTTGGAACGTCTGATCGATCTCAGTATGGGACAGAGCTTTTCCAGTGTTGCCTACAAGCCCATTTCGAATCTGGCGACTGCACAATTGCGTGATTTGAAAAAGCAGATCGATGGAGTATTGGGCGATAAGGAACTAAATGCCGATCCATACAGTGCATCCCATTTGTCCGAAGCCTCGGTCCGCATCGAGAAAGCTCTCGACGCCGGATTCATCTATAACACATCCGACATCGGAGGTGGAGGTGGTTCCATTCGGTTGATTCTTGGAGATGAACTCAAAGGATCAACGAATTAGTCCTTAGCTCGATAAAAGTATGGCATTTTAAGGCCCGCCGTTGTTCGAACGGTGGGCCTTTTTTTGTTTATGCGGACGTATCATTCAAAAGCGTGCGCACAGGTAGAATCCCGCGACTGCGTGGATCCCCGGCGCGCCCCCGAGCGCGAAGGCATGAGGGAAGGGAAGCAAATGAACTGCAGGATCTTCCCTCGAAAGCTGATTTTTAAGGATGGGGGATACGAGGATTGCGCGCCGAGACGCCAAGCTCTACCTGAAGGTTTCCTGAAGTTGATTGGAGCGCTCCACCTCAGTTTTCCGGGAACTGTTCCAGAAACTTTTCAAGATGATTCATCACTTCCTCACGCGTGACGCCGGTCATGCAGTGGGGGGTGTCGAATTGGCAACTGTCGAAACAGGGTTTGTGGGGACAATCCTTGCCTTCGACGACCATGCCCAGTGGATGTGCCGGACGAAACCACTCGGTGAGCTGGGGGCCAAAGATGGTGAAGGTGGGTTTGTTTAATGCGGCCGCCAGATGTCCCGGGCCGGAGTCATTGCCAATGAACGCATCTCCTTCCGATAGTCTTTGGGTCAACTCGGAGACTGTTTTTGGAACGGAGGGTTTTCGTCCCTGGCTTTCCCAGAACGACAACTGGTTGGTATCACAGATCAAGCCGACTTCGAACCCGAGTGTTTCAAGATGTTTCACCATGTCGGCATAACCCTCCAGTGACCACACACGCACAGGTTGGGCGGCTCCTGTGTGGATGACAACACGTTTCAGGGGGGGGGTTTTGGTGGTGGTTGCATCACCGGTTTTCCAATCCGGGATGTTCAGATCGAGGGCCTCTCCAAGTGTGCGCCATTGATCGTATCGATGGCAGAGTTTACCTGGTATTTGAAGTGACTGTGTCAGCAGTAGCTTGCTTTTGGATCGAGGAAATCCGATGCGTTTGCGTGCACCTGTCAGCCACATCCAACCATGGTCGCGCGGATCCCATCGTCCGGATGCCGCGATGTCGAACTTTTCCCTGCGTAGACGCTTCAATGTGGCCAATACCCTTTTCCACGGCCACTGGTGAAAACGGTATTTTCCTTTGAAAGCGGTCCAGGGGGCGATGAAATCAATGACGTTTACCTGTGGCCAGAGCTTTTGTTGCAGATCATGTGCATAAGGCTTTGCGAGCAGGGTGACCTCATACTTTTCCGATGCCTTTTCCAGAAAACGGGATGCGATCGCCAAATCGCCCAAGCCCCAGAGTTCCAGGATCAGCAGCTTGGGTTTGGAACTCATGGTTTGCGGGCGATCAGATAGGCGGACCAGCCGATCCAGTGAATTTGAGAGGTGAACTTCTGGCGACTTGCCGGCATCCACTTGAAAAAGGGCCACGCAGCGGCGAACATCCAGTTGCGGGATGTGCCTGATCGGTCGATCTCAAATCCAGCCAGACGACAACGCTTGGCCAGGGCCCCCATGCTGACAATGTGCGTGTGCGTGAGGTCATCCCAGAAATTCATCGTAAAAGTCCCGGCTGCCGGTCCCGGAACACTGCCTAAAGCCACCGTTTTGGGGTGGGGTGTTTCGACATAGAGGCGGCCGCCTGGTTTCAGGAGGCGAAAAGCTTCGGCGATGAGCAGTTCCAGATCTTCCAGATGCTCGACCAGGTGCATGCAGGATATGGCATCCAGTGAGCCCGGGTCCCAGGGGAGGGGTTGTTCGTTGAGATCCCCTCGATGAAATTGACATCCCTTGGGGTAGTGATCGGGTTTGCCCTCAATGTCGGTGGCATAGAATTGGAGGTCAGGCCGCATTTCATGAAAATGTCCCAGTGTCTCGCCATCCGAGGAACCGACATCCAGCAGCGCTCCGCCTTGCGGCACGCGAGCGAGGAATGATGACCGGGTGTCCACCCAGGGTATGTTGCGCAGCAGTTTCCAATTCATGACAGGTGTCCCAGTATCACGATTTCAGCCGATGCGTCAAATCCGTGTTCAGTTTTTGATACAGGTCCTTGTATTGACCATACACTACCGATGCGGCCCGCATGGCGACCGAAGCACGGATTTGTTCGGGGGTGAGCGGGCAAAAGGAACCGTTCAGGATGGCCCGCAGCTGCTCGGCCAGTGAGGCGGGATCGTCGGGTTGAAAGTGCAAGCCGCAACCGGTTTGAACCAGGTCGATGTTGCCGCCACTTTCGCTGACCAGAGCGGGCAATCCCAATGAAAGCGCTTCCATCAGGGCTACCGAACAGGGTTCGTTGGTGGAAGGAAGCACGAACCAGTCGGATGCATGGAGTTTGGATTTGACATCCGTGGTGGCACCTTTCAGATGAAATTGTGAGCTGACTCCGGTGGATTCGATGAGTTGACGAAGCGATGCGTCAAAGGTTTGGGCTTCGGGTAATTCCGGGGTCGGGCCCCATACTTCACATTGAATGCGTTTCTGTTCCCTGGGGCTGAGTTGCCCGATGGCCTTGACGATCAAATCCCATTTTTTCCACCCAATGACGTTGCCAACCCCCACCAACCGGACCGGATCATTTCCTTCAATGGATCGTCGGGAGGCGAGTGGTTCGGTGAGGAGTGATTCGCTGAAACAGGCGGAGATGATGTTTAGTCGTGGCGCCCCTTCTGTTAAACCGTAGTGCCTGGCCATATTTGGAGTCAACACGACCGTGTGCATGTTCGGCTGTTTTGCTGCCCATTGATAGAGGCCCAAACGACGCGCATAATTGTGGTTGGTAAAGAGAACCGGACGTTTCAAAAAGCGGGCTGCAAGGATGCCCACCAACAGGGTGCCACGTGAGTGGGCGTGAATGATGTCGAACGGTTCCTTCTCCAACAGACGTTTCAAATCTCCATAGGCAGGTAATGCCTGAGCGAAAAGTTTGAAGTGGTTGGTCGATTCGGCGATCACCGAGCGACTGTGCCGGTATTCCAGTGCGGGTTGTCGGGTTTCTTTGTAGCCTTCTTTCACCCAGACACAATGCTGCATTTCACCTTCGGGAGTGACCGATTGGAGGTTGCGCAATACGGATAGCACCCCGCCGGCGTCTTCATGATCACCAACCAGGTGGAGGATTTTGCATGTTGTCATGTTCATGTTGCTTTGAGATGCGGTTTGGTTGGCTTGTGGAGATTTATGAACCACAGATTGCGCAGATTGACGCAGATAAATAAGGAAATAGAAGGGAGATTGCCTCTTCTTTGTTGCTCGTTTTTTGGTGGTGACCGAGATAGCTGTGAAATATGGGGGGTAGCTCCTCATCTGCGATCATCTGCGCAATCTGCGGTTCATGAAATGGGTGACTCGGGGGAAAGCCAATCAGAGCGTTTCCCTGGTGTATCCAGAGCGGTGTCGTGCCACCGCAGTCCAGAGGGCTTTGGCGTCGGTCGTGCGTATGGCGAGTGCTTGGTTGCATTGGGGTTACTGTGCCCGAATCGATTCGGGTTGTGCAATAGTGAATGCTTGGGTTAGGTTTTCTCCGTTCTTGTTGGGATGTTGAAATGACTTTTTTGGACGTTTATCGTAAATCGGCTCAGCTCATCGAATCCAGGGCGCCCTTCGTGCTGGCGACCTTGGTGCGATCCATTGGGTCCACACCACAAAAGACCGGTGCGCACGCCATTTTCGAACCAACAGGGCAGGTCTTTGGAACACTCGGGGGAGGTTGCCTGGAGGCCGAAGCCAGAAAACGTGCATTAGATGCCCTGGATGATGGTGAAGCGAGCTTGTTTCATGTCAAACTCGACGACATCAGCGGCTGGGATGATGGCTTGATTTGTGGTGGACAGGCCACGATCCTGGTGCAACCCAATCCTTCCAATGCTTTACCCGCCCTGCAATCACTGATCAAGGCTGCGGATCGGGGCGCTTCCGGTGCTTTACAGACGATCATAACAAGGAATCAAGGGATCATTTGTGAAACCAAATGGCTTCCCGAAACTTTTTCTCCAGACCACGAAAGTGAATCCTCAACTGAAGCAATTCAAGGTGTGATGCAGAAGGAAGCATCGGCCTTGTTGGGGGATCCCGCGAATGACTGTGAAGAGTTGCGGTTTATCGAGCCGTATGTTCCGCGGCCGGAACTGGTGGTCGCGGGGGCCGGTCATGTCGGTAAAGCCGTGGCGCAATTGGCCTCGATGATGGGATTCAGTGTGACCGTCATTGATGACAGATCTGAATTTGCCAATCGGGAAAACATACCTTGGGCGGATGAGGTGATTTGCGGAGACATTCCCAAGTCGATCGCCAATCGTCCCATCAACCATCGCACCTACGTTGTGATCGTCACGCGCGGGCATCAACACGACGGGGCTTCGCTGGCTGCATGCATTCGTCAGCCTGCGGCGTTCATTGGCATGATTGGTAGTCGGCGTAAGAGTCTGCTGATCCGTAAAAGCCTCGTTGAAAAAGGGCTTGCCTCTCAAGAAGAGGTGGATCGGGTGATTTGTCCGATCGGACTCGATATCGGTTCGGTCACGGTGAATGAAATTGCCCTGAGCATCGTTTCACAATTGGTAACCCACCGCCGCAAGGGCAAGGTGAATGCGGAAGCCATGACTTTCTCCAGGTCATGATCACCGCGATCATTCTTGCTGCTGGTTCTGCCCGGCGCATGGGACGGCAGAAATTATTGCTGCCATACCGTGGTGCCACCCTTATTGAGCACATTGTTGGAGAGGTGATTCAAAGCGGCGTGGGAGAATGTCTGGTGGTGACGGGTTGTGATCGGGAATGTGTGGAGCCTTTGGTCGCCGCAAAGGGTGCACGCCTGGTGTATAATCAGGATCACCAGACCGGAGGTATGCTTTCTTCCGTGCGCCAGGGCCTGACGGAGGCTTCGGATGCGAGTAAAGCTTTTATGGTGTTTCTTGGGGATCAGCCGGGCACATCCGCCAATTTGATCCGAAGTTTCATGGCTTATGTTGAATCACATTCACCCAAGATTTGCGTGCCGGTCTTCAGGGGGAAACGAGGTCATCCGTTATACTTTGAATCGAGCTACAAATCCGATGTGATGCAAGGTTTTGACGACATCGGATTGAAAGGACTCCTGAGGGATCACCAGCAGGACGTCACCCTATGGTCATGTGATGATCAAAACATCCTCATAGATCTCGATACACCGGATGACTACGCCAAATGGATGGCGCAACGTTCAAATTTAAAATAGTAAATAGTGAATGGTAAATTTATTCGGGCCATTCGCCATTTTTCATGGGTTTGGTTTTGAATTGGGTTGGGTCCATGACGACGTGTTTGATCCGTTGGCGTTTCCAGGTGTAGGTGATGTGCACCTTGCCGTTGGGTGCCTGGATGACGGCCGGGTAGGAGTATTCGCCCGGATCGGTTTCGAGTTGGGCGAGGGCTTCCCAGTTTTTGCCGTCCTTGGTGATGGCGACGTTGATGGGGGTACGGCCCCTGGGGGTGTGATTGTATACGAGGAGATGTCTTCCATCCTGGAGTGTGACTCCGTCTGCTCCGGCGCTTGGGTTGGGGAGGACGCTTGCTCTCATGGGGGACCATGTGACGCCTCCGTCCTTCGACCAGCTTTCTGTCAGCACTTTTTGCCGGCTGCGGCAGAGGATTTGCAGGCGGCCGTCAGTGTGTAGGAAAATGGTGGGCTGAATGGCGCCGAATTCTTTGCCGTCGTTCAGCGGCTGTGTTTTGCTCCAGGAAATGCCCAGGTCACGGGTGTGTTCCATATGCACACGCCAACCATCGTGTTCCGAACTGGTCGGGCAGAGCAGCACTCCGTTGTCGAGCATCACCGGCTTGTTTTTGATGGGGCCAAGGATGCCGTCCGGCAGGCGGGTGGGTTTGCTCCAGGTTTTTCCCTGGTCATGGGATTCCATTCGCATGCCCCACCAGGTCGAGGGGCTTGGGCCATCTTTATAGAACAGGACCAGGGTGTCGCTTTCCGGATCCTGAAAGAGCACGGGGTTCCAGGTGGGGTGGCGGGTGACACCGTCGGCCTGAACACCGTTGGCCACTTCAACCGGAGCGGTCCAGTCTCCATTGATGTGACGCGAGACCCAAATGCCAACGTCCGGATGTTTCTCGTGGGTGCCACCGAACCATGCCGCAACAAGTTGTCCGCCCGATGATTCGATGGTGGACGCATGGCATTGAGGGAATGGGGCTTCGTCGTAAATCAGTTCGGCTTTGACGATGGATGGACTGTGATGGTATTGCGCCTGGACGGAAGTGTTGTTGAGTCCAAGTGTCATCGCTGCAAGAGCGATCCAGGTTGAAGCTGTTCGATTCATCATGATGGGTTCTTTTAACATTACATGCCTTTATTGGCTCTCCAAAACAATACACATCCCACCGCCTGGAAGAGGAAATTGGGAAGCCACATGATCAGGTGCGGCGCCCATTCCCCATGGTTTTCCAAGGCGTTTGCCAGCACCACGAATCCATAGTAAACGGCGACCAGCATCAATGCGATGGCGATCCCGATACTGGTTTCACGGCGATGGGCACGTATGCCAAGTGGAATGCCGATGAGAGTAAAGGCAAAGCAGGCGTATGAGAAGGCAATTTGACGGTGCATTTGCACTTTGACGGGGGTAATGGGATCAAAGGGTTTTCGAACGTTGGCTGCCAGTTCGGTGCGCATGTTCTCAACGTCGAAAGAAGGGAGCGCCCGCAGGTCGTCCGCCAGTTCCTGCCGTTCCTTCATTTCCTGCTGAAGTTGGCGAAAGCTCATGTGGTGCAGCTTTGGTTTGCGGAAGACGTTCGAATCCCGGTCAATGGTAAATGCGGCTGGAGAATATACAGGTGCAATTGTTAGGACCATTTTCGATTGATCCAATTCGCTCAATGTCGGGTCTATTTCTTGGTCTTCCTTGAATTCTCTTTGGAAGAACGTGCAGTTGGTCAAGGTCAGAAAAATCTGGTTATTTGTTTCATTGGCTTCAAGTGTGCCGCCTTCCGCTAAAATATCCTTAATAGGAACATCTTGTTCATATTCGATGTAGTGGACGCCTTGAAGGTAAACGAGTTCCCCGACATCTTTTCGATCTTCAATCATGATGATCTGATCGGGGATATCGGTTAAGGGGACTCCCGGTTGGATCAAATCGGTCAGCTTCCCCACGTCCACTGATCGAATCAGTTGTTTGTAGGTGGACCGGCAGTAGGGGGCGATGTCCAGGTTGATCCAGGCGCACAACGCGCTCATCAGCATGCTGATCACCAGAACGGGTGCACAGAGTGAAAAGAGACTGATTCCACCGGATCGCATCGCGGTGAGTTCCTGGTCGGCGCTCAGGCGTCCGAAAAGCAGCAACGTGGCGGTGAGCAGCCCCATGGGAAGTGCAAACACCAACACAAATGGCACCAGCAACAGAAAAGCCTTTCCAACGAGCAGAAAAGAAGCCTGACCATTGACCAGCAGGGCCAGGATTTCCTTCATGATGTTTCCCAACAGCAACACAAACGCGAACACGGCCACGGTCATCACCATGGTCGCCAGGATCTGCTTGGTCAGGTAAACGTAAAGAGTTCGCATTGTTTAAGTGTTTTAAAATGCCGTTATGATCTCTATGCCCGCACAGCTTGCTGGCTTACGGTCAAAAGATCAAATTGAAATCCCGTAATTCACCGATTGCCAAAACACAATTCGGCAGGGCATGCTATGGGGAAAAGAGATGGATGCCCTCATCGATGATTTTTTGCAGTACCTGCGTCAGGAACGCGGTCAGTCCGAACGAACCCAGCAAACGTATGCGGGTGTGTTGAACCGGTTTGCCAAATGGGCGGAGAGTCAGCAGGGCGTGGGGGATTGGTCGTCGGTTGATCTGGGGGTCTTGACGCATTTTCTCAAAGACGAACAGGTTCGCAAGGTGCCGGATCATACCGGGGGAACGAAGAGGTTGAGCGTTGAGACGGTCTATTTGGAGATTGCGGCGTTGCGCGCATTTTTTAACTTCTGTGAGCGGGAGCATTATTTGGAGTCGAATCCCGCCGAGCACATTACCTTGCCTCGTCGCTGGAAACGATTGCCCAAGAGTCTGAGTTCCGATGAGATTGATCAATTGCTTCGGCCCGAAGAACCTTCGTCTCCATCGAGACTTTGTGATCAGGCGGTGCTTGAGTTGGCTTACGCGTCCGGCTTGCGCATATCGGAGTTGTGTGGTTTGCGGTTGGAACAGTTGCATCTGGATGCGGGATTTGTTCAGGTGATCGGGAAAGGCAACAAGGAACGGGTGGTGCCGATCGGGACCAGCGCGGTGGAAGCCTTGAACCATTACCTGCAGTCGGGACGTCCGGCCCTGGTGACCTCCAAGACGCCGGGCAATGTGTTCCTGACCCGACGCGGCACCGGTTTTGCCCGGGTGACGATGTGGTTGCGTATTCGCAATCGCGCTCGGAGGGCGGGTATCGAACGAACATTGACGCCTCACATGTTGCGTCATAGTTTTGCGACACATTTATTGGACCACGGCGCGGATCTGAGGGTGATTCAGGAAATGCTCGGTCATGCGAGTATTGCCACCACGGAAATCTATACGCATGTAGCCCGTGAAAAATTGAAAGAAATACATCGGCAATTCCATCCGAGAGCGTGAACGGATGAATATGAGAGCATAGGATTTGGAAACGGAATCGAGCGTCCCTGAAGTTGCACCCGATTCCCGCATCATGAAGAAACAAGGCAAACGCATCGCAGTCTCAGAACAAGGAAACCATGACAGGTTGCCTGTCCGCCGTATCATGATGCTCGCCGGAGAAACCAGTGGCGATGGTATGGCGGCCGGGTTGGTGGAGGCTTTGAAGAAACAGACGGTGAATCAATATGAATTGGTCTGTTTTGGTGCCGGAGGAGAGCGAATGAAGGCTGCGGGTGTAGAGATTCTGGAAGACATGACGCGTCACACGGTCTTTGGTCTCAGTGAAGTGGTTCGGCATTACTTTGAGTTCAAAAAGATTTTTCAACGTCTGCTGGATGAGGTGTTTGAACGAAGACCCGATCTGATTATTTTAACAGACTATGCCGGATTCAATCTCCGGTTTGCCAAGGCGGTCCGCAAGCGACTGGCCCGTTCAGGTGGAAGGGAAAAGAGGCTATCCTGGAACCCGAGGATTCTATATTACGTTTCTCCCCAGGTTTGGGCTTCCAGGGCATCCCGTGTGTTTACGATTTCTCAGTGTGTGGATTGTGTGTTGTCCTTGTTTCCCTTTGAAAAGCCCTGGTATGCCATGCGGGCTCCTTTATTGAGGGTGGAGTTTGTGGGGGATCCGATGGCGGATAAATACCGCAGTCTGTTCAAGGCTACAGAGGACAGCACCGAATCCTTGCCACAGGTGTTGTTGTTGCCGGGGAGTCGACGTCAGGAATTGCGCCGGCATGTGCCGATCATGGCCGAGGCGGTTGCCCGGATTCATCAGGTGCATCCCTGCCGGTTTCTCATGGTGCTGTCGAATCAGGAACAACTCGAACTGGCCAAATCATTGTTGCCTGAGAAGCACGGTATTCACATGCAGATTGGCGGTCTGTCCGAAGCCTTGACTCGAACGACCCTCACGCTGGCATGCTCGGGGACGGTGACGCGTGAGTGCGGTTACCATGGGGTGCCGACGATTGTGTTTTACCGATTGGCCTGGCTGACATATTGGATCGCCAAACGCATCATCAAGGTCAAATACATCGCCATGCCGAACCTGCTCCTGAATCGTCTGGTTTATCCCGAATTGATACAATCCGATGCAACACCCGATCGGATAGCTGACAAAGCGCTTCAATTTCTGGAGCATCCCAGGATTCGCAGGGAATCCAGACTCGCCCTGGAACATCTGATGGATAAAATGGGTGAACCCGGGGCGTTTGATCGTGCTGCCCGAACGGTGGGCGAATACTTGCAGGAGGAGAACTCCTCCCGGTAGAAGGGCCCCGCTGCCGCGGGGCCGCGAGCGCGGTGGGGGGTGAGGGGTGAGGGGATGTTTGTGGTGTAGTCGGACGCTGTAGCGGACGCGCGGTCCCGATACTATCGGGATCCCTACTACTCAGGGGCTAATGCCTCCGGTAGGCTTGAACTGCTGCTCGTGCGCTTCTTGGCATTCAATTCGTATCCAAGATCCAGTGGAACATATGAAAAATGATTTACCCGCCAGACCTTGGCTTGAATAATGCTTTTCCAGAGATGGTCGTGCACCATACGCGGAATGTTTTTGTGAATGCCTCCTTGGATTGTATGATGTTAGGTTTGAAAGATAAGCCATTTAGGGGTGATTGTTGGTGGCGCGTGTTATGCGCTGCCATATGTTGCCCGTTTTTTTGCATGTCTGTTGAACTATTGGCTTCCGGGTATCGTTCCTCTTCGGGATTTGTGCCGGATCAATTACTTTGCTTGCCGAAACCCCGGATCGCTCCAGCAACGCTTGCCGAGTTTCTTCAATCACAGTCGGGTGAGGTGATCCATCGTTTTTCGTTTACGGATGGGTTATTGCTGGTGGGATTTGAATCGGATACAGATGTGTTGGCCGAAGTGGAGGCTTTTGAAAAGAGCGGATTTTTTGAGTTTGCCGAGCCGGATTATGTGATTGGGCTGGCTCGTTCCCCCAATGAACGTTCCTTTGATTCCGGGTGGAACTGGGGTTTGAGCAATCAGGGGGAATCCGGAGGGAAGGATAACGCAGATATTGATGCTCCGGATTTGTGGGAACACATTGTGTCTTCACGCAGTGTTGTCATTGCGGTGGTGGACACCGGCATACGGTACACGCATGAAGACCTGGCGGCCAATATCTGGGTGAATCCGGGTGAGATTCCTGACAATCGGCGGGATGATGACCGCAACGGTGTGGTGGATGACATACATGGATACAATGCCGTGACCGGTAAAGGAGATCCCATGGACGATAACGGGCATGGAACTCAGGTTGCGGGCATCATTGGAGCTGTTGGGAATAATCAAAAAGGCACGGTCGGGGTTGCCTGGGAAGCGACCATGATGCCGTTGAAGTTTTTGGATGAAGAAGGGTTTGGATCCACTTCCAATGGGATTCTTTGCTTGGAATATGCTGCTGAAAATGGAGCTGATTTGGTCAATGCCAGTTGGGGAAGTGGTCGTCGATCCCGTTCGCTTCAACGAACGATTCGCAAGCTGGGGAATGCCGGAATTTTGATGGTGACCGCTGCAGGGAATGATCATCAGAATCTGGATGTCAAACCTGATTACCCAGCGAGTTATCCTGATGCCAACCTGGTGGTGGTGGCTGCTACCACCCGAAAAGATAAATTGGCTTCCTATTCAAATTATGGATTTCTCAGCATCGACATAGCTGCTCCGGGATCGAGTGTTTACTCGACGTCCATTGCGTCGGACCGATCTTATGCCTACGGTGATGGAACCTCCTTTGCTGCGCCTCATGTGACGGGTGCCATTGCCATTCTGAAAGCATTTTTTCCTGATGTTTCCTACGGTGAAATATTGGATGCGATCATGGATTCCGTGGATCCGGTGACCGAGTTGCTGGCCAAAACACGTTCCGGAGGCAGGTTGAATGCGCATGCTGCGTTCCTGCGTCTGCATGAACAATTTGGTGTGCCGGCCCATCTCTCAGTGAAAGGGGGGATTTCCGGAAGTGTTGAACTGGTTGCTGAAGGGCATCCTTTTTCTTTTCACTTCATCGAAGGTTCAACGGATCTGAAACACTGGGTATCGGTGTCAGAGGATTTCGCGGATGCACAAGGGGGGCTGAAGCTGTTATTTCCACCTCAAGCGGGTGGAAATGCGGTGTTTTTTCGATTGAAAAACGATCTCTCTTCCTTCCGGTCTTCTGGAGAATCCGGGGATTGAGATGTGTCAACCCTTGGAAGAAGAGGGGGACGCGTCTGCTAGTGTATGACCGCATCGGTAGCAGAATTCCGCCCCATCCTGATGGGCTTCGGCAGAGCAGTTTCGGCAGCTGCGGGTGGTGGTGGACCGATCGCTTCGGGTCAGTTCGGCTGTGACGATACCGGTTGGGACGGCAATGATGGCGTAACCGATGATCATGACCATGGCTGCCAGGGTTTTGCCCAAGGGGGTTTCAGGGGCGATGTCTCCATAACCGACCGTTGTCAAGGTCACGACCGCCCAGTAAATGCTCATGGGGATGCTGGTGAATCCGTGTTCCGCACCTTCGACGATGTACATGAGTGATCCGATTATCACCACCAGAACGATCACGGCGATGATGAAGACGGTGATCTTGGGGCGGCTCGCGCGAAGTGCCTTCATGATCACCCTTGAACCCTCAAGATACTGAATCAGTTTCAGAATTCGAAACACTCGCATGACGCGCAGCATGCGCACGACAATGAGGTATTCGGCATCGATGATGAACAGGCTGAGATAAGTGGGCAATATGGCCAGCAAATCGACAATACCGTAGAAGCTCCGAATGTAGTACCATGGCTTGCGGACCACCCAGATCCGAAGGAAGTACTCAATGGTGAAAGCGATGGTGAAAACCCATTCCAGCGTGGTCAGAACGGCCCCATACCGTTGCATGACCGATTCTATGCTGGCCAGCATGACGGAAGCCACACTCAGCAGGATGCAGGCAATCAGTCCGACATCAAATACCTTCCCGGCGGGTGTGTCCGCTTCAAAGACGATCAGTCGAATCCATTCTTTGATGGTCGACTCTTGCTTGGTGAATATGGGATCGTCCTTGTCCATCTCCCCATCCTTACACCCGCATCAGGAAGCGGCCCGGAAAGCGGATAGAATGACGTCCAGTGTGGGTTAAAGCTGTATCAGGGCCAGCCCCAACAGAGCGAAACCAATGGAGGTGCGCCGGAGATAGGCGGTATCCATCACGGATGCAAATCCTGTTCGGCGTGCCAAAAGTGCGGTTGCAAGGGTGCAGGTTCCTGCGATCCACAATCCAAGTGAGGCGGTCCAAAGCATGCCGGACGATGAACCGTGCAGCAGGCTGGTCATCAGGATTGGAACCATCAATGCTCCCAGGATGGAAGCCCAACCACCCAGGCGACGTTTGGAAGCGAGCAGCAGACCGGCCAGCGCCGCGGTCAGGATATGATCCCACCCTGAGAAAAAGTGTGCCACCCCTGAACCAAAGGAGTGTATCTCGCCGTGTCCGGGATGGGCCATCAGCATGGTGGGAATCAACAACAGTGCCGCGAAGGTGAAAGCCTTCCCACGTTGGGTGTGTTTTGGTGCGAAATTCATGGTCTATCGTCGTTTGCTGCGGCAAAGTCTACATGAGTCAAACCCCCTTTGGCAACCGGGATATTTGGTGCGTCCACTGAATTTATCTATCCTGAGGCGTCGACTCTGTTTTTCAGTTGCTTGTTGGGGTGGCTTTTGGCGATGATCAATCCCATCATGTCACGTATTCACACTACAGTAGCCACAGGTCTCTACATCTTCTGTGCATGTTTCCACACACAGGCGGCCGAACTTTCCTCTCAGGCGCATCGATGGATTGATACTATTCGGATGGTTGGCAAGGAAGGGCAGGGGAATGCTGAAGCCAGGGAGGCCGTGAGGGAACTGAACCGCCAGCCCGTCGATGCTGTGATTCCCATTCTGAACGGCATGAAAGGTTCTTCCCCTTTGGTCAAGAACTGGCTGCGATCTGCTGTTGAGGCGATTGTGGATCGGTCCAGAGTGGAATCGGTTGCGCTGCCGGTGATGCCTTTGACGGATTTTTTACTGGACGAGTCCAACGACGCGCGCGCCAGAGCAATGGCATTTGAGTTGATCGAAAACCACGATCCGCATGCGGGCGAGATGTTGTTGCGAGGTATGTTGAATGATTCATCCAATGACCTGAGGCGTTTGGCGGTGCAACAGTGGATTGATGCCGGCAAGGTAGTCCTGTCAGATCAACCTTCCACCGCTAAAGTGATTTTTCGCCAGGCCTTGCAGTATGCGAGGGATATTGAGCAGATCAGACTGTTGGCGAATGAACTGGAAAAAATGGATCACCCGGTTCATATCCCTAGCTTGCTGGGATTTATTACCGATTGGCGAGTGATTGGGCCTTTTCATAATCTTGATCGGACAGGTTTTGACACGGTGTTTCCCCCTGAGCAGTCACTGGATTTTGAGGCAACCTATCCCGGGAAATCCGGCGATGTTTCCTGGGGTGTTTTGGAGAGTGACGATCGATTCGGGATGGTGGACGTGAACAAGGCCTACCCGGGCTTGCTCAAGGAAGTCACCGCTTACGCACATCATGCCTTCTATTCCGACACGGAACGGACTGCTCAACTGCGTCTGGGTTGCAAGAATGCCTGGAAAATCTGGTTCAACGGGGAACTGTTGTTTGGCCGCGACGAATACCATCGTATGGCAAAAGTCGATCAATACAATCTGGACGTCCAGTTGAAAGCTGGAAAGAACGACATCCTGATCAAGCTTTGTCAGAACGAACAACTCGAAAACTGGACTGTGGAATGGGAATTCCAGCTTCGCGTCAGTGATGAAACCGGCAAAGCCATCCACTCACTGGCCCGGGGTAATCGGTAAATATCACGGCCATGAGTCGTAACCATTCATTGATCATCTCCGGATAAAATCCATGAATTTTGTTTAATTCTCTGCTCTGGGATCGCCTTTGAAGCGGAAGCGTGATCCGCCCAGTAATTGATCGGATGTAACAGTGGGGCAAACGAATTTTTCGATATGTTCCACGATGAGTTCCGTTCCCCGGAAATGGTCCACGTAAGGCCACATTTTGGGGTTGTACATCGTGTCGGTCATGTCCCGCATCAATACCACATTTTTTCCGTTCTTGGCCATCTGTCGAAGTCCAAAAGGGCGGCCCAATACGCACATGTTGGTGTGAACCCCCAGTAGGATGACGTTTTTGATGCCGTGTTGTTCGAGCAAGTTCCAGACTTCCACGCCATCATCCGTGATGGCATCCTTTTCATCGATTTTGAGAGTGTCCACTTGACGGATCCAGGGGGAGCCTGGATTACGGCCGATGCTTTCGAGATACTTTGCCCAGGCGGCGTGTTCGATCAGGTCGTCGTCTTCACCTCCATCGGATTGATCGATCGGGTAAACTCCTTGTTCTTCGCTGGGGATGATGTAGCACCAGGATTCGATCTGGTCGGGGAGGTTGGTCGCTTTGGGGGCGGATTTCGCTTTCAAGCGCCCGGGGTGTCCTTTGTAGAAATCCATGCAACTGCTCGGTGCGTGGATGATCAATGCGCCGGATTTCCGCGCTTTAACGAGCACATCGTTCATGCGAGGGGCTATTTCGCCGACCCGGGTGACGGCGTTTTTGCAGTGGTGCAGATCCCACATATCGCAGACAATGACCGCTGTTTCGTTCGGTTTCCATGATTCATGGGTTTCCTTAACGATAAAGTCCCGTCCTGAAGCGGATGTTTTCTGTCGGTTCCTGAGAGTCATTTCAAAATTGCCTGCCGCTTGAGTCATGGTGGATAAAGAGAGCCAAATCGTCAGTGTCAATGCACAGGGGCGCAAGCCTTCTTTGCAAAAAGGGGCGAATGTGGAGTTCATGAGATGGATTCATAATGCAGATGCACGCTGCGTGCAATGTGAAAGTGATGACTGTACAAAGAAGATCCGGCAGCTGAGTGGATCTATAAGATTCAGCTGCCGGACGATGATTAAATCCCTCATCTCAAGCAGGACACCGTGTAAACCCGGTGCGTTGTAAGCCTAAGTGGTCGGGTTTCTTCCGTTCCGATACGGAAGAGGCTGGGCATGTGATCGAATCAATTGTCTCTCACATGTGATCCACGCAAATAAAATAGCATGTTTTGTGCCATGCGCAAATTTTGATTGAAAAGTAATTAAAATAAGGGAAAAGAGTGTGTTTTTGAGGTTTTGTCGCAATTGGGAGGCCTTTTTTATCGGCAATTTTTTCCAAGACATGAGGAAAAAACTTCAAAAAGGGACAATATGGCCTATTTGGGACAATTGCTCGCAGGAGATTTGGCTTAAAGCAAATTCCAAAAGCGGATCTGGAAAGATGCAATCTCCAGTGGTTATTTGCCGATTTGTGGATGCTTTTACGGCCAGCTGTGCAATCAGCGCGGGGACGCAGAGGGTTTTATTGAGGCGGCTACCTCTGTTGCTGGGGGGGGGATGCTTGAGTGGATTTCTCTTTTTGTGCGGGCCCGGGCGTTCAGGTCTTGAGTTTTATTGCGCCAGTTTCGCAATAACTTTCGGGACGAGTCGTTTGAGGACGGTGGTTGAATAGCCGCCTTCGAGGAACCAGGCGGATTGTCCGTTGCAATAGGTCGAGGCTATTTCTTGCAACATTTCCACCGCTTGAAGGTATGCGCGGTCCTTCACTTTGAGTAAACTGAACGGGTCTTCTTCATGCGCATCAAATCCCGCACTGACGAACAGATATTCCGGTTGATGTTCCTTGGCAAATTCGGTCAAAGAGGTTTGAAACAAGCGGAACCAATCGGGGCCGTTCATGCCTTCGTCTACGGTTACGTTACACGTGGTTCCGATCCCTTTGCCGAGGCCTGTTTCATCCGGGAAACCGGAATGAGGGTAAATATGTGCCGGGTTTCCATGGATGGAGTAGTAAAGGACGTTGGAGTCTTTGGCATATTGCCGGTCGATGCCATTGCCGTGGTGGACATCGAAATCCACGATCAGACATTTGGCCTTCGGGTGGGTTTTGCGGACGCATTCCACCGCGAGGGCTACGTTGTTGATAAAGCAAAATCCTTCGGCTGTTTCCCGACTGGCGTGGTGGCCGGGGGGGCGCGTCAGCGCAAAAGAGGATTTCCCTTTCGCCAGCCATTCACCCGTCGCGATGGCACATCCTGCTGATGCGCGGATCGCATCCCATGAATCCATGCACAAATAATTGTCAGAGGACATGAAAGACGAGGTGCTGTAGGCGGATTCCTCCAATCGGCTCAGGTAGTTGCGATCATGAATCCATAAAAGCTGTTCAAAACTGGCTGGGGTGGGAATGACAAATGCAACGGGTGTTTTTTGGGGGAGTGTCATGCACCCCTTCAGCACGGCCTGCAAACGTTCGGGACGCTCCGGGTGTTCGGGAGGCCCTTCATGAAGCAGACAGTCCGGATGGAAGTAGGTTTGAAAGCTTTGTTTTCTGCTATCAGGAAACCGAGTTAATAATGGATGCATCAGCGGGAGAGCTTTAGAGTATAGAGGATTTCATCCGGATCATCATAGGGGGTCGGTTTGAATCCAAACTTCTTGGCAATCTTTCGCATGCCGTGATTGTCTTTACGGGTCATGGCTTCCATTCTTTTTATTTTTCGCGCTTTGGCAATTTCGACAAGTTTTCCGAGCAGAGTGGTTCCCATTCCGAGCTTGCGCGTGGATTCATTTACCACAAAAGCGGTTTCGACCGATTCTCCGTCTTCGTTCAGGTAATACCGGCCTACGGCGCGGATGACCTGTCGCGGCCCCAGGAATTCCACGATGCAAAGTGCGATATCCCGTGATTGTTCGATACTCACCAGGCGGTGTGCCGCATCTGTGCTCATCGATTTCGGCATGTGCCGATAGCGTTGCATCAGAGTTTCCTTGGTATGGGAATAAAAGAAATTCTGAAGGCGATGCAGATCCGAAGTGCGGATGGGTCTCAGGTAATAATTCTTGCCGTCTTTCAGGTCCAGTCGGATGGTGTCCACTTCCCCGAGTTCCTTGATGGATAGCGTTTTGGGGATGGAATGAATCGGGACTTTCATGGATTGGACCACTTGTTCCTGAAGTTCTTCCCGAAATTTCGGGTGAGCCACTTGAATCAATTCCATGGCCCGTTCCCTCAAGGATCGGCCTCGTAAAGGTGCGATACCATATTCCGTCACCACGTAATGTACATCACCTCTGGAAGTCACCACGCCGGAGCCTTGGGTCAGGGTAGGGACAATGCGGGATACGGTTCCTCCTTTTGCAGTGGAGGGCAGGGCGATGATGGGGCGTCCTCCTTTGCTCATGCCGGCTCCACGGATGAAGTCGACCTGACCTCCGATGCCGCTGTAGAGCATACCTCCCAGGGAATCGGCTGCCATCTGACCGGTCACGTCGATTTCAAGGGCGCTATTGATGGCTACCATGTTTCGATTCAGGGCAATGATGGCGGGATTGTTGGTGTATTCGCTGGGGTGAAATTCAATATGCGGGTTGTCATGAACAAAGTCGTAGAGCTTTTTGCTTCCAAAGCAAAAGCTGCAAATGGTTTTCCCTTTATGGATGCCTTTCAAACGGTTGGTGATGTTTCCATTGTGGAACAGTTTCAGGACACCGTCGCTGAACATTGAAGTGCCCCCCAAAAAAGGTGCCAGTAGTTAAGAGAGAATTTTCCGGTGTCAGAGAGTAAAATCGAGACACCATATGAAAGCAAAACGCAAACGATACGACGCCCAGTTCAAAGCCAAAGTCGGCTTTGAAGCCATCCGTGGAATCAAGACGATTCAGCAGATCGCCAAGGAAAACCAGATACACCCAACACAGGTCACTCAGTGGAAACAAATCCTGATTCAAGACGCTTCAAGTCTGTTTGAAGGCAAGCACGCAGCCCATTGCCAAGAGGATTGGGGCAAGGAGCGTGAACGCCTTCACGCAAAGATTGGAAAGCAAAGTGTGGAGATCGATTGGTTGGCAAAAAAGTGCGAACAACTGCATCTTTAACCGAGCGTCGGGCGATGGTCTCCAAAGGCCATCGCCAGATTAGTTTGAGAAGGCAGTGTGAGCTTTTAAATGTCAGTCGCAACAGGGTTTTTGACCAAGGCGCTCAGGAATCGGATGAGAACCTTCAATACATGCGACTGATCGATCAGATCTACATGGATCACCCCGTTTACGGCTATCGCAGAATGACCGCAGTTCTGGAACGAATGGGGCACCAGGTGAATGTAAAACGTGTCCATCGTCTGATGAAATTGATGGGATTAGAGGCCATATATCCTAAACCAGGGATCAGCGTCCCCATGGCCGGACATAGGAAGTATCCGTATTTATTACGCAACCGAAAACCCACCGGCCCCAATCAGGTATGGAGCATGGATATTACGTATATTCCTATGCAAATGGAGTTTATGTATCTGATGGCTGTAATGGATTGGTGGAGTCGTTTGGTGATTACCTGGGAATTATCCAACACCATGGAAGCCGAGCTTTGCGCCAAAACAGCGGACGTAAGTTTGGGAACAAGCAAGCACACGCCTCTGATTTTTAACGTAGATCAGGGTAGTCAATTTACCAGCAATGTGTTCGTCGATACGATCGAATCATATGCGGTGGCGGTGAGTATGGACGGACGTGGACGAGCCCTGGACAACGTCTTTATCGAACGACTTTGGCGTAGTCTCAAGTATGAGGAGATATACCTCCGCGACTACGAGGATGCCCGCTGCCTGCGTAAAGGATTGGAAAGATGGTTTGATCACTACAACAAGCAGCGACCACACCAAGCGCTGAATTATGCCACACCATGGGAATTGCATTCCACGCCGGTGAAATTTGGAGCAACGATGCCAGCGTGGATTGGAGATCTGAAATTGAAAACCTAAATTGCACGAACAAAACAAGGGTAACTGAAGGGACCTGTAAGAATGCCCCATGAACATGCCGCGCAGAAAAATCCAGTCCTCCATTCCAGCCCGCGAGTGCCGCTTCGCGGAGACCTAAGAAGCGGGCTTCCATTCCGGACTGGATTTTTCTCTTCAGGTCGGGCACCCTTGAAAGAGTTGGCAGCGGAATGCCAAATCAAACACCAAAACCGACACCGGAGATTCTATCTTATTTTTCCGCCTCCGTGGCACCCTACTTGGGGGGCACCTCACATTTCCGTGTGAATTCCGAGGTCGGAATGATTGCCCAGGCAGTTCAATACAGCATCCGGTATTTTTCCGATTCCCATTTGAAGGGTGCAGCCATCGTCAATCAGCAGGCTGACATATTTGCCTATTTTTTTGGAAACGGGATCCAAGGTGGGGACCTGATGTTCAATTAAAGGTTCATCGATGGTGATATAGGCATCAATTTCATCCTTGTGAATAAACGACTGTCCCAGCGTTCTCGGCATGCTTGGGTTGATCTGAGCGATGACCACCCTTGCGGATTGTGCGGCTGCTTTCACCACATCCACGGAAACTCCGAGTGAACAAAAACCATGACTGTCGGGTGGAGTGGCCATGATGATCGCGACATCCAGGGGGACGAATCGTTCCCGGAACAAAAGCGGAACTTCCGAAAGAAAGCAGGGGGAATAGTCCGCTGTGCCGGCGTTGGCGGCGGTTCTCGTTTCCGCTCCGAGGAAGAAGGCATTGACGCGGACGTTTCCGGCGAGTTTGGGGGAGCACCAGGGGGTTTTCCCCAGTGTCATGATATGTACAATTTCAATGTCCTCGAAATACTTTGCGGCCCTGACAAAGCGCCGCATCAGTCCGTGCGGGCAGGCTGCTCCTGAGCCCACGAATATTCGATTGCCATTGCTTATGTAATCACCCCAAGACTTTGCCGTCAGTCGATTCATCAATTGGAATGAAAGCACCCCATGTCCCAGATTTCACGTTTTTTCTTATAGAATATGTAGCTTTTACATGATTGATATATTTATGGGGATGCTGTTGACATTGAGCATATTTGCTCGGGCAAACAAAAACAAAAGACAAGAAAAACTAACGAATATATTTAGGTTGGCTTCTGGTCGGGTTACTGTTCTTGAGATAGGAAAGGACGGACTTGCCGGTCGTTCTTCATGATGGGACCTGGGGTTGTGCGGCCATTCAAAATGGAACGATCCAACAGTTGCAACAGTTCCTGAACTTTTTCCGGCTGATCTTTTGCCAAATTCGTGGATTCTGTTGGATCGTGTCCCAAGTGGAACAACTGGACAAAAGGGTAAGCCAAACGTTCTTGCCGGGAAGGTTCATGACCCAGTAGGTCGACAGCGGCTTGCCATGATTCGGCTTCGGTTGGGGCGGTGTCCAATCCAGACCGATCCCCACTGCCTGCGGTGAGAGCCAGTTTAAAGGGGCCTTTGCGAATGATGAACGGCTGTGTGGATTGTTGTACCATGTGGGGCCGTATGGATCCTGATGCGGGGTCCTTGAGTAATGGAAGAAAACTGAACGAATCAGGGGCGTCAGAATCTCCGAACGAAAAATCCAGGATATCACCAAAGGTTGCCATGAGATCGATCAGACTGATCATTTCAGAACAGGTTGTGTTGGTTGGAATCACCCCGGGCCAGCGGGCGATGAACGGCACACGCGAGCCTCCTTCGTATACCGTGAATTTGTAACCTTTGTAGGGACCGGATGGATAATGCCCTTTCTTTTCCATGTCATGAACCTGGCCCGATGTGGCTTTTCGGTTAAAACCGGCGTAAGTGGCTGGGCCGTGATCCGATGAAACGATCAAAAGTGTGTTGTCGGACAATCCGTTCATCTTCAGGGCGTGCATGATTCTGCGAAGGCAATCATCTGTTTCCATGACGAAATCCCCATACACTCCCATTTCACTTTTACCATTGAATTTGGGGTGAGGACTCAAAGGTGTGTGGGGGGAGGTGAGTGCCACGTAAAGAAAGAACGGGGCTGTGTTGGGATCGTCATCGGCCTGTTTATGAATGAAAGTTTCGGCTTCATTGCAAAACGTGTTCAGCACATTCCAATCTTCAAAATCATCCGCGGTCGGTCCCACCCGGTTGAATGCGCTCCATCCCCGTTGTTGGGTGACGGGGCCCTGGAAGTGTCCGTTTTCGACAAAGACATAAGGAAACATGTCCAATGAGCCGGGTAAGATAAAACTTTGGTCAAAACCCAGTTGGACCGGACCGTGTTTCAGGGGTTTGGTATAGTCCACATTATTGGGTCCCTGAACTTTTCCATCGGTGGTTTGCATGCGGGTGCCCAAGTGCCATTTGCCGATGTAGCAGGTTGTGTAGCCGGATCTTTTAAACATGGCTCCAAGGTGGAATTGGTCCGGTGAGAAGCGGGGCGTGAGGAATCCCCAGGGTCCGCTGTCCTTGGCTCCCTGAATGCGCCAGGGATATCGTCCCGTCATGATGCCGACTCGAGACGGAACACAAACTGCCGCGACGGAATGCGCGTCGGTAAATCGCATGCCTTCTTTGGCGAGTTGATCGAATGCCGGGGTGTTGATACGGCAATGTTCCTGACCAAAACACTTCACATCACCGATTCCCAGGTCATCAGCCAACACAAATACGATGTTTGGCCGTTCTCCGGCTTCCGTGGGCGGTAGGGAGATCAGGCAGAGCAGACAGGAAAGCAGTTTGAAGTATTGTTTGACGATGGTCATGCGGTGGATTGTGCCAGCGAACCGGTGAGATGCAAATCGAATGATTCAAACATCCGGCGCCGGTCTGGTGTTCAATGTGGAAATCATTCCATTGGGGATAGATCGCGATTGAGTGATGTTGATCAAGGCGGTATAGTGCATGGATGCCGAGTGAATGTGAGTTACCGAATGAAGTGCAAGTTGTAGTGGTGGGGGGTGGTATTGCCGGGTGCAGCGTTGCTTATCATTTAACCCAGTTGGGATTCAATGATGTGGTACTATTGGAGCAGAAGGCCCTGGCAGGTGGGACCACCTGGCATGCGGCCGGAATGGTGGGGCGCTTGAGAACTTCCAACAGCCTCACCAGGATCAACCAATACAGTGCCGAGCTTTATGCGGGGCTGGAGGCTGAAACGGGCCATTCCACCGGATGGAAGCAGGTGGGGAGTCTGGTGGTTGCCACTTCGGATGAGCGGATGACGCAACTCCATCGCACGGCCTCCATGGCTGAATATCTTGGTGTTGAGGCATTGATGATTTCGCCGTCCGAGGCGGGTGAAAAATGGCCGCTCATGCGCACGGAGGATTTGAAAGGTGCGGTGTGGTTGCCAGGAGATGGCAAGGTTATCCCGCAGGAAACAACTCTTGCGCTTGCCAAAGGTGCGGAAAACCGGGGGGCGAAAATTTTTGAGAATGTGAGGACCTTGAGCATCCTTCACAAGAACGGCCGGGCGATCGGGGTGGAGACGGATAAGGGCAATATCCGAGCCCAATATGTGGTGCTGGCTTGCGGTATGTGGTCGCGTCAGTTGGGCTTGACTTGTGGAGTTTCCATTCCGCTTGCTCCGGTGGAACATCACTACGTGGTTTCAGAACCTATTGAGGGAGCTTTCGACGAATTACCATGCGCCCGTGACCCGGATGCCACCATTTATTTTCGAGGGGAGGGTAACGCAGTGGTCCTGGGGGCGTTTCAAAAGTACACCAAACCATGGCTGCAGGATCCGATTCCAGCCGACTTTTCCTTTGCTCTGCTGGAACCGGATTGGGAGAAATATCAGCAGCCATTGGAGGCAGGCGAATGGCGGATTCCGTCCCTGAAAACGTCCGGTTACGCAAAGTTTGTCAATGGTCCGGAAAGTTTCACTCCCGATAACCAATTCCTTCTGGGCGAGACACCCGAACTGGATGGTTTGTTTGTGGCTGCCGGATTCAATTCAGCCGGTATTGCCTGTGCGGGGGGAGCCGGGAAATATCTTGCCGAATGGATCAGTGAAGGGGAGCCGACCATGGATTTATGGTCGGTGGATATTCGGCGGTTTGGCAAATGGGCGAACAATCGGGCCTTTCTGCGTGATCGCATCACCGAGGTGCTCGGGCTGCATTATCAAATGGCCTGGCCCAATCGTGAGTTCGAGACAGGGCGGAGCATTCGTCAAACACCGATTCATGATCGCCTTGCCGCGGCTGGAGCATGCTTTGGTTCCAAGAGTGGTTGGGAACGTCCCAATTGGTTTGCCATTTCACCGGGCAAACCGGTCGTCGACTATTCGTTTGGAAGACAGAATTGGTTTGAATCACAGAAACGTGAGCATCTCGCCACACGCGGGGAGGTGGCCTTGTTTGATCAATCCAGTTTTGCCAAGTTACGGATTAGCGGACGTGATGCGAGTGCGGTGATGCAGCATGTGTGTGGCAACAATATGGATGTGCCGGTCGGCAAGGCGGTTTACACCGGGATGTTCAATTCAAAAGGAGGTTACGAGTCCGATTTCACGGCTGTGCGTCTCGCTGAAGATGAATATTATATCGTCACATCCACAGCCCAGGGTGTCCATGACGCTCATTGGATTCGTCGACATGTTCCCGAGGGTTTGTCGGTTGGGATTCAAGATGTGACCCATGCGATGGGGGTTTTGAGTGTGATGGGACCGCATGCCAGAGACTTTCTTCAACCACTCACCGAGTTTGATCTGTCAGACAAAGCTTTTCCATTCGGATATTCCAGGGAAATTTCGATCGGGATGTGTTCCTTGAGAGCCATTCGCATTTCTTACATGGGGGAATTGGGTTGGGAGTTACACGTAGGAGTGGATCAGATGTCTGCGTTGTATGACACCTTAATGGATCGATCCAAAGAGTGTCCGATCACTTTGGCGGGACATTACGCCATCCAATCATTGCGATTGGAAAAAGGTTTTCGCGCCTGGGGCGCTGAGTTGTCTCCGGATGATCATCCCATAGAAGCTGGTTTGGGCTTTGCGGTTGATTGGGAAAAGCCGGTTGAGTTTGTTGGGCGGTCTGCGCTGGTTCAACTGAAAGCTCACCTCCCTAAGAAACGTCTCGCTATATTCACTGTTGAGGATCCCGACGCATGTTTGTGGGGAGGGGAGATCATTCTGCGAGACGGCAAGGTGGTCGGTTATACCACTTCAGGTTCATTTGCCCACACTCTTGGGCGAGGCATTGCGATGGGTTATATACGGCACGCAGATGGTGTGGATGCCTCCTTCGTGAAGGGGGGGGATTATGCGTTACAAGCGGGATCCAGGCGGTTCCCGGCGAAGGTTTATCTTCGTGCGCCGGTTCGAGCTTGATGGCCAGGTTGCCATTCAGGAGTTGTTTTCGTCCTTTTCCTTTTGACGTTTGAGCTCCTCTTCGAGGAATTTGGTGACATCCTGAAATTTGGTTTTGTTGGCCGGGTTCAAGGCGATCAGAGCACGATGAGCATTCAGGCTGGTTTCGGTCATTTCTGTCTTGGTCCCGGTTTCCAGTTTTTCACTGATGGCTTCAAATTGTTGTTGATCGAACCGCGTGTCACGCTGGACGGAAAACAAATCAAGCACCCCGAGATTATCCAAAAGATCCAGCACCCGTTCGTTGGGGTTCAGCAGTTGAATGCTTCCGGGAGGATCCCTGTCCTCCACCAGTTCGAATGCCTGATTGGCCAGCACTCCCAAAAATGTGCTGTCCATTAACAGGCAGTTTTCGAGTTCCAAAATGAAATGGATGATTTGCTTGGTCCGCATCTCTTCCATGAGGGATTTGAAAGGGACACTCGTGCGGACGTTGGCGCGTCCGCTGACTTTGATGCAGACGACGTCCTCGTTTTGGGCGACCAGTAATTGGGTTTCGGAAGATTCCATGGTGGTGCTTGGGTTTAGTTATGATTTGGTTTTGCCGCCGGGGCTTCGGGTTTGCTAATGATGGTAACAATGGATTGTTGCAACACCTGTGCATCGTCCATTGAGCTGGAAATGAGTTGTAAGTTGGCCGTGTACAAGGTGTCCATGGCTTTGACCAGTTCTTGGATATTGTAATGGGATGCCTGCGGGAGCGCCCGGAACAGGACGTATGGATTCAGTCTGAGCGGATTGAGTTTCGGATCCGATGGAAGTCCCGCTTCCGGGACTTGTTCCAGTTGTTGTTTGAACCGAAAAAACTGGCGTTCCATTCTCAGCCAGCCTTTGCGTTGCATTTCTTTGACCATGATCAAAGTGCGAACTTTGGAAATGAGCCCGTACAGCAACCCGATCGCGCTGCGTTGTCGATCCAGTTTCATTTCCCACAGTTCCTCATCCAGACACTTCATGGCCAAAGGCAAATTACGGTTTCCCAGTGCGTCACCCAGAGCAAAAGCTCTTGCCTGTTTGTTACGGGAAACGACCTGATGAACATCTTCAACGCTTGCTTCCTCTTTGTCTCCGCAATAGAGCATCAACTTTTCGGTTTCCTGATTCAGTTGACGTGCGTTGGGGCCGACGCTTTCGATCAGTGCCGACATGGCATCCTGCCCGATTCGAATGTTGGCCTCCGCGAAGATCTGCTCAATCCGCTTTTCCGCTTCCGGGATCCAGTCGGTTTTGGAAGCGTCCCATCCGTTGAAGATGGCGACTTCTCCGGTTTTCTGGAACTTTTTGTAGAAGGATTTTCTTTTATCCACTTTCCCGGCGGAAATCAGCAGTCGGATCTTGTCGGGATCAGTTTGCTCGATTTCCTGCATCACTGCCCCAAGCCCTTCGGTCACTGCCTTGACGGATGAGGTGCGTTCTTCACCGAGAAAGTTGCAATTTCGAAACCATATACATTTCCCTCCGCCGAAGAAGGGCATGGTCTGCATGGATTCCAACAGGCGGGCGATGGCTTTCCCTGCTTCGGAAGCGTTGGATGAGGCCGCATCAATGATTTCCTGTTCGTGATCGGGGTATGCATCGATCCATTCATTGAACACCTGTTGGGCCTTTTCTTTCACAGCGAAGTCTTCATCGCCGCAGACCAGTGTGGGGGGCCCTTTGACTTTTGATTTGCTGGGAGGCATCAGGTTTCCTCAGAGCCGCCGCTGGATTTCTTGATATCTTCCAGAATGTGGCTCATGTCTTCCACTTCCTTGAAAAGAGATGCAGCGACAAAGATCGGTTTTTTTTGTGCAGTGGCGAGGGCGATGCAGTCGCTGGGGCGGGCATCGAGTTCGACAATTTTGCGGCCCAGTTCGTTGCGTTGCTGTAACACGATGCGGGCGTAGTAGGTGGTGTCTCGCAGTTCGGTGATGATGATCCGTTCCACCTTGATGCCAAAGCCCTGGAATACGTGCATCATCAAATCGTGGGTCAGGGGGCGTTGTTTAGCCTTGTTTTGGATGAACATCTTGATGACTTCACCCATGGTGCGTTCGATCTGGATGACAAAGACCTTCTCTTTGTTGCCAATGAAGACAGCTTCCCCATTGTTAATGGGTAGAATGCCCCTGATCTTCACTGGAACCACATCATTACTCATGTATTTAGCATATCCGCCTGTGAATCAAATCTCAAGTCTGGTGTTTCGGAGTGTAAGGTGTCGGTTGCTGGTCGATTTCCTTTGGTCTCAAGGCAGGAGGGGTTCAGAGGGTGCCCGGGGAAAAGAGTCACATGGTTTTGAGGTTTCGCTTGAAATAGTCTGTTAGAGGGGGCATTGCATTATTTTGCGAATAAATTGCAATTGCATCACTTGGGTCGTGATTCAAGTTTCTTATTGGCTGGTTTTCAGAGTTGCCGATAGATTTTTTAGAGCTGAGTGAAATATTTATAACACATTATAAATGAGCATGTAGAGGATTTCTTTAGGCTCTTTTTCTGATTGAAATTGTTTTTTTTAAACATCCCTCATGCCGGTTGGCACTCAGTGTGCTTACAGGTAATCAAATCCTCTGTTGGGGATTGGTTTAGTTGGTTACTCCTGTTGGTTGAGAGCCGGTCAAAGTTCCCCTCCTTTCTTTGGCCGGCTCTCTCTTTTTCTTCTTCTTTACTTTTCATGCCCGGATCGGCAGTCTGGTTGTATTCACCTGATTAACTGCTATATGCAGGAATTTCCTATGAACGAGCATGTTTTTGAGAAATCGGATTTGAAACGTTCCAGGCGTTCATTCCTTTCTTCATTGGGGATGGCGGCGGCCAGTGTGCCTGTTTTGGCCGGGAGGGATTGGACGGGGGCAAACCCCATACGATATCCGGATCCGGATATTGAAGTGTTGGATCCCAGCTTCGCCAAATACAAACTGGGTAACACGGCGATTCAGCGACTGCATACAGGTATGCTGTGGTCTGAAGGACCTGCCTGGAATGCGGTTGGGAAGTATCTTCTGTGGAGTGATATTCCCAATAATGTTCAACTGAGATGGTTGAATGAAAATGGGGCCGTCAGCACTTTTCGAAATCCTTCCGGGAACAGCAATGGCAACACCTTTGACTTTCAGGGGCGCCAGATTGCTTGTGAACATGGAACCCGCAGGGTGGTGCGTTATGAGCATGACGGGTCAGTGACCGTGCTGGCCGAGAGTTGGCAGGGGAAACCGTTGAATGCTCCAAATGATGTCGTGGTACATCCTGATGGCGGCATCTGGTTCACCGATCCGGGTTACGGGAGCATGTGGCATTATGAGGGAGTCAAAGGACCGCTGCATTTGAAAGAGGCGGTCTATCGGATTGATCCGGATACCGGTGCATTATCGCTGGTCACCGATGAAATCGTGAAACCGAATGGTCTTTGCTTCTCTCCCGATTATCGGAAACTTTACATTGCCGATACGGGGGAAGATCCTCCCAAGGGAATTTATGTCTGGGATATCAGGGATTCGGTTCGTCTGGCCAATCGTAGAAAATTTTGTTCCATGGAGATAGACGGTGTAGGCGCCGGCGGTGCTGATGGGATTCGCGCCGATGAAGACGGCAATATATGGGCCAGCGCAGGCTGGGTGGGAGAAGGTTTTGATGGCGTGCATATCTTTTCCCCTCAAGGTCAGCGGATCGGTCAAATCCATTTGCCTGAAATCTGCAGCAATCTTTGTTTCGGCGGTCCCAAAAGAAATCGTCTGTTCATGACGGGAAGCCAGTCCTTGTACTCTGTATACGTGGCGACCCGAGGGGCTCATATCACCTGATCATTCGAAAACTCATGAAAAAAATTCTGATATGTTGTGTGTTCGTTCTGGGGCTGGTTGTCCGGGGAGACGAGCAGAAAAAAGATTTACCAAAAGTTTTGATCATCGGTGATTCCATATCGAATGGATATACCAAACCGCTCAAAGAACTGATGGAGGGGGAGGCTGACATTTCTCATAATCCGGGCAATGCACAGCATTCGCGATTTGGATTGGAGCGATTGGAGAGTTGGTTGGGGGATGTGCAGTGGGATGTGATTCATTTCAATCACGGTTTGCATGATCTGAAATACGTTGATGCAAATGGCAAGAATACTCGTTCCCGAGAGATTGGGCATATTCAGATCGGTTTGGAGGAGTATGGGAACAATATGGAAGCCATTGTGAAACGGCTGAAGTTGACAGGAGCTAAATTGATTTTTGCCACCACGACACCGTTTCCAGATGAACCCTCCGGCCCCCTTCGGGAAGCCAAGCAGGTTGGGCGGTATAACCGGGTGGCTTTGCGCATCATGAAAGAGCAAGGAGTGACCGTGAATGATCTGCATGGGTTTGCTTTGCCTCGATTGGGGGAGATACAGCAGCCGAACAATGTTCATTTCACTCCAGCTGGATCAAAAGCCCTTGCCATCGAGGTGAAACAACACATTGAACGAATGATTGCCAAATAATTATTCGTTGTTGAGGTTTGCCTCCTGTCACTCTTGTAGGAGGTGCTTTATTGAATGGATTTCAACAAAATGCAATCCCACCTCTTTTTTCCTTGTGATACAATGACGCGCATCGCATAAACTGTAAGGGTGAATTTTGTTTGTCATTGCAAATGCCTGGCGGTTCTTGCCTGTGCCACCCTGATGCTGATGTTGTCGGGGTGTGGAGGTGTGAACGCCGGCGGTGGTGCGTCTCCTGCGGCTTTTTTTCTCCCGGGTGTTGCGGGCTATGATGGACCTTTGGATAAATCATCGCCTTTAAATGCGTCAGACGCATCGAGTAAGGAAGCCATTGACCCTATCGCGGCCGCCTCTGTTCAACCGGAAGCCTACTCATTTGCACACCGAAACTGATCCATCATGAGATTTCCTTTAGCTCTTACAGCCAAGATAGCCTCTCACATCATTAAACATAAACTGAAGCGAACCCCGAAATTCGCCATGGTGCTTCAGTTGGAGCCTCTTCACACCTGCAATCTGACCTGTACAGGGTGTGGTCGAATCCGTGAATATTCCACCAGTCTGAAAGACATCATGAGCCTGGAGGATTGCCTGGATTCGGCCGCTGAATGCGATGCTCCGATGGTTTCCATTTGTGGTGGGGAACCCCTGATTTATCCTGAAATCGAAAAGTTGGTGTGTGAACTCAGGAACCAGGGACGTATCATTTACATCTGCACCAACGGAGTCTTCATGAGGAAGAAAATGAGGGATTACCTTGCTTCCGTTTACGACGAATCATGGGAACCTCGTTTGAAACGTTTGCAGGCCGAAGCCTTGATCGATGAAAAGGATATCGCGTTTGTTCGCAAAAGAAAACCGTCCAAGCCAGATGTCATTGCGCCTTCGGAATGGATGTATTGGAATGTTCATGTGGATGGACTCGAATACACCCATGATCTCATTGTGGAGCGTGAAGGCGTCTTCAAGGAATGCATTGCGGCCATTCGGATGGCCAAAATCATCGGTTATCAAGTTGCCACCAACACGACCGTTTATAAAGAGACCGATGTGAAGGAGTTGGAAGAGATGTTTGCTTTTCTCTCCTCCATGGAAGTCGATGGGCACACCATTTCACCCGGGTATGACTACGATGCCGCGAAGCAGGACATGATGAAACGTCTGGGCAAGAAACCGGAAGATTTCTTCCTGACCCGTGAGATGACGCGCGAAAAGTTTTCCAACATTGAAGAGTGGGGGCGTAAGTTCACCATCTTCGGAACCCCTGTTTACCAGGAGTTCCTCGCAGGTAAACGTGAGTTATCCTGTTCCGCCTGGGCGATTCCGACCCGCAACATTCGCGGTTGGAAGGCCCCTTGTTACCTGATGACAGATGGTCACTACGATGGTTATCAGGAAATGCTGGACAACGTCGACTGGTCCAAATACGGAGTCGTGAACGGTCAGGCACGCGATCCGCGTTGTGAAAACTGCATGGTTCATTGCGGATATGATCCCAGTGGAGCCCTTGGGGTGGATGCACAGTTCGGGGATACCTGGAAAAACATTCGATACAATTTTGGGGCCAAACCAAAGCCCTATGAAGCTGGAGCCGATGTGAAAGCCTTTAACGGCTGCTCCGTGAACAAAGGTCACCTTGCAGAAGCGCGCAAAGTAGTCAACACAGCTCCACCGAGTGGATGTCAGAGTGAAGGCGCAACGAATGAGCGCGATGATCTGCTGACCAAAATCAAATCCAATTCATCCATTTCTTAACCTTTTTAGTTTCGTTATCAACAATGCCTAGGGGACGCAAAGCAAGCAAAAGTAAACGACCTGTTCTCAACACAAAATATGACGCGAACAACATCGTTCTGGACAAAACCTACGGAGCATGGGCCGACCTGCGCCGCGAATTATCCGATTCCAAGACCGACCTGGCGGATCGAAAGGAGCTGCTGGAACAGTTTGCCACCTGCAAGGATTCGCAGAGAGCGTATTTGATCCTCGACGATTACTTCGAGAGACTGGCCCTTTCCCGACGTGATTTTGTGGGGCCCGATTGGTGGGACCGCATGCTCGAAACGAAGGGAAAGGAGCGCCTGGAAGAAACCGCGCTTTTGTTCCTGCGCGCCAAGCGGCCATTGCCCACCGAATTGATGGCATACGCCAACTTCGATCGTCTTGCAGAAGTCGAAGAGGCTGAAAAAGACCAGGAATTGGTGGTGCATCTGGAGCGTTGGATGTTGCCTCCGGTGGCAGAGCATCTGGATGCTCCGAGAGCCGGAGTGCGTGCTCACTGTGAAGTGAATCCTATTTCAGAAGGATCTCCCGTTGTTCATGTGATTGTTCGGCTTTCACTTTCCCGGCCAAGAAGTGGCGAGAAGTTCAAAACACTGGGTGAAATCAAGGATCTGACCAATCGTTCATCTCATGAGAAGGAGCTTTTTTCTCCGGATGATTGGGCCTTTGTCGAGTGGATTCATGCGACATATCCGGAGGAAGATGACGCTTTGGAGTTTCTGACCCTACAGGGAGCGGACCTGCTCAAGTGGCTGGCCAAGTGGGGAAGCAACGGTCGGATGGAAGTTGATGGAAGAGGCAAGAGTCTGAAGTTCACCGGATTGGTTGCCGACCTCAAGCCCGCTGTGGAAAACGGGGGGGATGCCCTGGGGCTGGTTCCCAAACTACATCTGGCGAGTGGGGAATCGATTTCGTTCAAGGACGCTCAGTACGTGGTGGGAGATCCCATGCTCGCATTGGTGCATCATGAGTTTCATTTGATCCGTCATGCCCCTCATCAAGCCTTGTTGGAACGATGGGGACAGGATGTTTCCATCCCGGTGCAAAAACTCAGCCATCGACTGCTGACCCACCTTCGCAAAAACTGCGCCACTGAGAAGGATGCCGTTTGGGATGATTTATGTCTCTCGCACACCGCCGCACCCCAGTTTGTTTTTGAATTGGAAAACGACACCGTCCGGCTTCGCTTGAGAGCGGTGAGCGAGTTGGATCAAAGTGTCTGGCAGTGGACCGGTCATGAATGGCAGGTTGAACAAGCCAATGGATCCGTGAGTGGTCGAGCAGAACTTCTGGATGACCCCCGCGTCGATGCGGCGACTCAATGGTTGCGGCGATTGGACTGGTTTACTCCCGAGCCGGGATTGTGGATTGGGGATGCCACCGAGAACTTTCTGATTGGATTGTCCGAAGTTTGGCCGGATCGACCGGCGGAGGCCGATTATCTTGGAAATACATCCTTTCAACGATTGTTCCTCAATTCAAAACGACTGAAACCAAAGCTGATCATGCATGGAAGCGGCATCGATTGGTTGTCAGTGTCCGCCGAGTGGGAACAGGAAGGCATGAAGCTGACCGAAGCCGATCTTCAGCAACTGCAGGCGGCGACCGGACGTTTTGTCAAACTGCCTGATGGCGGTTGGGTCGAGCTGGATACTGATGCGGTTCAGGACGCTCAGGAAACGATGGCGGAGCTGGGTGTGGACGGACTTTCCAATGACCCGCAAAAAGTGGCTTTGCTGCACGCGTCGCAATTGGACGAGTCGGCTTTGGATCGGTTTGGTAAAAACGCCAAGGTGCGGACGCTCAAGGAAAAGATAGCCAATTTCAAGGGGGTTCCGGATTCTGGATTACCCGAAACGATCCAGGCGGATTTGCGTCCATATCAGAAAGACGGATTCAACTTCCTGTGTCATTTGACTCAAATGAAGTTGGGAGGAGTATTGGCCGATGACATGGGCCTGGGTAAAACACTTCAAACACTTTCATGGTTGGCATGGCAGCATGAAAATGCCGGCAAACGTAAGAAGCCTGCTTTAGTCATTTGTCCTGCCTCAGTGTTGCATAACTGGAGGCGTGAGGCGGAGAAATTCACACCGCATCTTAAGACGCTTCTTTTGGAAAGTGGTTCTGCACGTCACAATCTGCGCAAGCATATTCCATCGCATGATCTGATCATCACCAATTACTCCATTCTGCGCCGGGACCTGGATGAACTGAACAAGTTTGAGTTTGGCGCCATCGTGTTGGATGAAGCCCAGTATATCAAGAATCCAACCGCGCAGGTGACTCAATCGGTCAAGCAGTTGAGAGGCAAGCGACGGCTTGCATTGACCGGGACACCGTTGGAGAACCGTTTGCTCGATTTGTGGAGTATTGTTGATTTCGTTCAACCCAATTATCTCGGAAATCAATCCAAGTTCAGCGAAACCTTCGAACCCAAGGGAGAAAATGCCGACGTGGCTCAACGCATCGCGCGTAAACGACTCTCCGCCAAATTGCGTCCTCTCATGCTGCGACGTATGAAGCAGCAGGTGGCCAAGGACCTTCCCGAGCGTATTGATGAGCGTCGCGACTGCGAGTTGACCGAGGATCAACGCAAACTTTACCTCGCGGAATTGCGACGCAGTCGAGATCAGGTCTTCAAGGCGATGAAGCAAAAGGGGCTGGCCAAGAGCAAAATGCATGTTCTTGCCGCGCTCACCCGCCTGCGTCAGATTTGTTGTCATCCAAGCTTGGTGGGCAATGATTCGGTGTCCGGTAAAACTGAAACACTCTTTGAACTTTTGGAACCTCTCATGGAAGAAGGACAGAAGGTTTTGGTGTTTAGTCAATTTGTTCAGATGCTGCAGATACTTGAACGCGAATGCAAGGTACGTGGCATGCCGACCTATTTGCTGACAGGTGAGACCAAGAATCGAATGGACGTTGTCAGTGCTTTCCAGGAAGACAAGGATCCTTCAGTGTTCCTCCTGAGTCTTCGAGCAGCGGGCACCGGTTTGAATCTGACGACTGCCAGTTACGTGGTGCTGTATGATCCGTGGTGGAACCCGGCTGTGGAAGCACAGGCGATTGATCGATCGCACCGTATCGGGCAAACCCAAACGGTGAATGCGTATCGCCTGATTTCCCCGGGTACAGTGGAAGAAAAAATCTGGGAGCTACAACAATCAAAGGCCAAAACCATCAGCGATGTGCTGGGTGAAGAAGGTTTTGCCAGCAACTTGTCTAGCACGGATCTGGAATACCTGTTTTCAGAAGATTAAATAAACGCCAAACCAGTGTCGCCCGCTTTTGCCTGAAGCTGGCGACATTCAGAGTGGACACCCGCAATGAATTATGCGGGAAACAATCATTAAACGGAATGGGGGCAGCGGATATCAATTGCTGCGGCCATTGCTCAATCTATCGACAGTATCAGATTCTTTACGAATTCGATTTCTGGAACAGTGGGAATATCTTCTTCTGCCTTGGCTGATGCTCATTGTCAGTGTTCAGTCACATGGTGGGGAACTTGTTTCCATAGCCACATTCAACGTTGAGAATTACTTGCTGGAATCCTCAGGTGGAAGGCGCATCAAACCGCTGGCATCTCGTGGCATGGTTTGGGATTCCCTTTTCGAAATGAATGCGGATGTGGTGTTCTTACAGGAATTGGGTTCTGAACAGGCTCTGTTGAATATTCGGACGAACCTGCATGCTCGGGGGATCGATTATCCGCAGGCGGTCTTTTCTGAAACGCCCGGATCTTCCATTCATCTTGGGATGTTAAGCAAGTTGCCGGTGACGGCTGTGAGGCATCATACGACAAATGTGTTTGTATTGTATGGTCGGGCCTTCCGCTCTTCCCGCGCTTTTCTGGAAGTGGATATCCAATTGCCAAAAAGGACTTCGCTCAAGGTGTTTGCCGCTCACTTGAAATCCAAACGCCCTGTTCACTATGCCGACCAGTGGGATTTACGAACGCGCGAGGCAAAAATGCTTCGACAGTTGATTGAGCGCCGTATGAAAAAACATCCGGAACAACTGCTGGCTGTCGTAGGTGATTTTAATGATGATCCCTTTTCCGAGACCTTGAAGCTCCTAAAAGGTGCGACCGGGAAATGGAAACTGACGGATGCCCGTCCTGTGGAAGGGAGGCCAGGTTTCCAGACCGAAGGTAGAGCCTCAACCGGTAAACGCCAATCGGTGTGGACTCATTTTTTTGATGATGATGATTTGTTTTCTCGGGTTGATTTCATATTGATGAATCGAAATTTATCCAGGATCTATCGACCGGATTTAAGTTATGTCCTGGACCACCCAAAGTGGGGGGAAGCCTCCGATCACCGTCCTGTATGGATGACATTCGAGTTGCCGTGATAACAGCTGGAAAGCTTGTAAGGGGTCGATGAGTCTCCTCAGTAGAAAGCCGGTGGGAGATGAAAAAAGGCTCCCCGGATCGAGGAGCCTTGTTCGTGCAGTGTATTTGGAACATCAGAAGGCAAATTCAACCTGAGCCCAGAATTTATTGACATCCACCATGCCGGATTCTCCATTGAAGTGGGCGTATTTGACCAGGCCGGAGAAATATTTCCCGAACTTGCGGCTTGCCACAATGTCGATTTCATTACCGTAGTCACCACCACCTCCTGCTTGAGGCCGCAAATCATGATAGACAACCTTCAGGGGGATTTCGTAGGGCAGTTTCACACCCACCCAGGCTTGGTAATCTTCAATGCCGCCTGCCGGGGTAGCCAGGAACATATCAGCCCATCCCTGGAACGCATGCAGGGTTGAAAGGGGCGTCGTGAATCCCATGGCTGCATTGTCGCTGCCCAAGACTTCATAGCCGATGCCACCGCTGAATCGCTGGTATTCGCCTCCCAGTTGTAGGTTGATATATTCAGCGTTCAGATCTGCGGCGTTGTCGGCATAATCTGTCTGATAGGCAAACTCGGCGCGGTAAGTCAGATTGAATGAGTCTGTAAGGGGAGCTTTGCCTGCGTAGTAAAGACCATAGGTGCTGGTGGAAAGGGCCGGCGCTTCGTCAATGTCCAACAGGTAGGCATACCCTGCCAATGTTCCGTAAGGCACATTGTCATATTTTAAGTGGAAGATATGACTTTTGGATTCCCATCTTCCGTCGGCAGGCCCCGCTGCATTTCCAAATTCCGGTCCGAAGATTCGATTGACTCCAAAGATGTAGCCATAGGTGGCAGTCAGGTCGTCTATTGAATTATTGACGAGGGTGACTGCGTCATACGTTTGCAAATTCTGACGCCAAACCACATTCCCGATGAAACGATGGTTGTCGAGTGTGAAGTTCTGACGACCGAACTTCATGTTGGTGTCCCACTTTTCATAACCAACCCAGACTTGGTTGACTTCAGTTCCCTCAGGATCGGCGACGACATCGTGATTGAAAACATTGGCAGCCGGACCGGGGGCATTGCGGTAATTATCTTCTCCGCCGAGTGCCGAAACATTCTCGAATTCCACCATTCCTTTCAGTCCGTTCCAACTGTCTGTTGTATAACCCAGGCGAGTACGGAACGTGATGGCGTTGGCGGATTGGTTGCCGGGTATGGTGGAATCGGCGTTCTCATACCGCAACCGAGTATTGAGATTGATTTTACCCGAAGAAATGACTTTACCAATGCGGTCCTCCAGAGAAGTGCTTTTGTTCGAGCCATCGCCGGTGTTCAATGCGGGTTCGGCAGCTGTTAAACTCCATGTCGCCAAGAGTGAGGCGCACCAAAAGGATATTTTAGAAGGGGTTTTCATATTCGTGTTGTTGGTTGTTGTAGCGATGACTCGTCCAATTCATTAGGAATAGAATGAGGTATAGAATCGCCATGCAGTTCACGTTAGTAACTTGAACTGCACCAAGCTGCTCCTTTTTTGCTCAAGAAAAGGACAATGTTGCTTCCCTGTTTTACTGAAAGCAACCGCCGAAAGGCTGGTGACAGCTATGCGCTGCACCACATCTTTGCTGGAGTTCTCAAGGACGGGTGCCTTTCCATTCCCATTTCTCACCGAAAAAACCCGCTTCCGCGATACCGGCGGGCCAACGGGTGGAAGCAGGAACAGATATGTCAAGAATGGCCCAGTCAGGCAGTTTGGGAACTTGTCTGGCGTTGTTCAAATAGTCGTATTCCCGGTAGGTGAATCCACTGTTGATGACCACGTACTTTGACGGGTTCAGTGGGTTTGGGAAAATCATTGCCGGCAGATATCGTTCTGTCGGGTAATTTTTTTCAGGTGTGTGGAGGCCCTGGTGATCCCATCTGATTGGGAGTTGGGACGCGATCTTTCGAATCAGGCTATTGCTGGCAGGGTCTCCCCATAGAATCAGGTTGCTTTCTGCGATGTCTCTCGCAGTGATGTCTTTGTCCAGTTTGAACCTGGGTTCTCCCCGGAATTGTTGGCGCCAATGTTGCAATGAGTGGGACATTTCTTTTGAAACCCAAGCGCCCACTTCTGTGTTCATGGGCCAACTGCCCGGTCCCACCATCAGGAACCGGTCCATGAACGCATCGTCGATGGGACCTTGGAGGCCAGGACGTTTTTTCAAAACATCAGGAGTATGGGGAGACGCAAGTTTCCATGTTCCATTTTCCCTGGTCAGCTGAACGTTCCATGAACGATCGGTCAGTACCCTGTTAGCCACCACCTTTTGACCATCGATGGAAAGAACAGGGGACTTGGATACGTCCAGAGGACATTGTCCGGATTCCATATGAATAGTGAAGGATGCGATATTGGTGGTGGCGATGCTCAATGCATGATCCGAAATGATTTCCGCTTCAATGCGTGCCCGGTCCCAGTGCGATTCAAGTCCGGTTAACTCGATCCAATTCATCTTGTGATAGCGAAGTGTGTAGGTGGTGAATCGAATTTTGTTGGGAACAGGATTGCGTCCGATGGCTGCGATGGAGTCAATGCGTTTGTCGATTTCCACTTTGGCATCCGGATGGTAGCGGTGTGCGGTGTCGGGTCCGATGATGTGAGTCATGGCCAGTCCTTCGCGTTCGAGAAAGCGTTCCATGATGTCTGCTGCTTGTTTTTGGCGGTCAATGGCCCCGCTGTAGGCGACGGTTGGGCATTGGAAGAGATTTTCCGCATAGACCGTGGCATCATAGAGATTCCACAACTTGACCTCCCACCAGTATGGTTTGAGAGTTTCTTTTTGGAAAAACTCCAGGAACTCCTTGGTTTCGGAGAATCCGGCCCCGGGTGCAGCCGCGGCCCATAGACCGGCGTAGTGGGTTGCGAATTGCCAACAGGCGGCTCCTCCCATGGAAAAACCACGAACGATGATCCGGTTTTCATCGATCTGGTAATCTTGTCGAACATGGTCCAATGCTTCAAACAGATCAATCTCTCCTGCGAATTTGTTGGCATTGCAGTAACGTCCATACAGATGGAGGACGATGGTGTCATCGGGAGTGAACTGTCCCGCATTGTGCAATCGCTGGTTGAGGAAGGAAAGTTCGGTCAGTTTTTCGCCACGTCCGTGAAACCAGATGTCCAGGCGATGGGAGGCTGAGGTTCCGGGGCGCCAGGTGGATGGGATGACCAGTCCGTACGGTTGAATGGAATCGTCGATTTTTGAACGATATCCACGGGGTACGAGTCCGGTTTGTTGAAGCCATTGGGGTGTTTCGCCGAGCAGTTGTTGAAGTCGTTCCCGTGCGACCGCCAATTGTTCTTCAGCCTGTTGGAATTCTTTTTCCGGGGCGAAGATCTCATTGTAAGTGATGGCGGTTTCCACAGCCCTTGAAAACACTTCAATGTCCGAAAAACGCTGAAGTAGTTCCGGGCGATCCTTGAGTTTTCGTTTTGCCCTGCCGATGTCCTGCTTCAGTGACGCCACCTCTTTTTCCAACACAGCTTGTTGATCAGGATTCAGTGGCGTACCAAGCGGAGGTATGGGGCGGGCAGTGTCTGTACGGTTGTCAGTAGGTCCGTCAGCAATGATGGATAATTGAAAAGTCGATATGAACGCGCTGAATACGCACGTCATCGCCCATCTTTTCGACATTGAATTCATCCGCATATCAAATGCGTTCCACGCCTCAAGGGCAAGTTCAATCATTCAACCCTCTTGGAATCCGGTGGCTCCACAAATTGTTTCAAGGCACAAGCGGATTCGGTGCTCTTCTTTTCTATGTCTTCTACGGCACTCCTGATGTCTTCCTGACTCATTTTGTGAGCTTCTTTTTCCAGTTGACCGCAGAGTGCCGCCAATTGTTCCACTCCCATGTTGTTGGAACTTCCTTTGAAACTGTGTGCACTCCGGATGAGTTGGTCGTTTTGTCCGGATTCGGATGCATCTTTCAGTTCCTTCAATCTTTTGGGTATTTCCTTTTCCACAAACATGAGAATGAGTTTGGCCAACACACTGGATTCAGCTGGTTGGTCGTTGCCAAGAAATTGCTTGAGAATGGCTTGATTCAATAGCTGGATTTTAGCTTCCTTGGGTTTCGCTGCAGGTTTGCATTCAATCGTTGTGCGGGGTGGAGTCCCGGCTTTGAATTGTACTTTGAGTGATCGTTTCAATGCCGTGGCAAGGGATGTGAAGATGACTGGTTTTGAAAGGTAATCATCCATCCCGGCATCAAGGCACTTTTGTTGATCCTCATCCATGGTGTTGGCGGTCATCGCAATGATGCGATGCGGAATCTCCAAGATGGATTCACCGGTCTTTTCCAATTCCCGTATCCGGCGTGTCGTTTCGTATCCGTCCAGTTCCGGCATCTGGCAATCCATTAGGATAATCGGAAACGTTTTTTTCTGGATAAGTTCGAGGGCTTGTATGCCGGAATCGACCGTGACCGGCACGAATCCCAGGCGTTTCAGCATGTGCTCAGCAACGGATTGATTGACTGGGTTGTCCTCAACCACCAATACCTCAAATTGTGGGGCGTCCTCTTGGATAAGTTTAATGTCCGGCTCTTTTACGGATTGGTTGGCGGAAGTTTGAAATGATTTTGTCTCATTTTCAACCTGGTCACAGGTGTTCAAGCGGTTTAGTCCGCGAGTCAGGGAACTTTGTGTCACAGGCTTGTTGACCGTCAGGTCAATGCCCAGTTTTTTGAGTTCCTTTTTGGAGAGTCTTCCTCCGTAATTGGAGAGCAGGATGACTTTAGGGGTTGGAGTTAGTCCCAGCGATTTCAGCGTGTGGCAGGTTTCCATGCCTGTCTGGTCAGGGAGTTTTGCGTTCACCATCACGAAGTCGTAAGGCGCCTGGGTTCGCTGGACTTTTGTCAATTCTTCCAATCCGAGCCGCCCTTTTTTGACGAAATGATAGTCCATGCCATAGTTTCGCAGAATGGGGGCCAGAGCTTCCTGCGAATGATCATTTGGCTCAATAATGAGAATCTTTTTTTCGCTCCAATCAAATCGAGGTTGCTTGGCACGGGCTTTGCCGGTTGATTCAACCTCCAATGGAAGCGTGAACCAGAAACAGGAACCTTTGCCCCAGGCGCTTTCCAGATGAAGTTGGCCTCTCATGAGTTCGATCAGCTGGCGCGTGATGGCGAGGCCGAGTCCTGTGCCTCCATACTTGCGTGTCGTCGAACTATCTGCCTGGGTAAAGGCCTCAAAGATGCTCGCCTGTGCCTCTTCTTTGATGCCGATGCCCGTGTCGATGACCTGGAACTTGATCCAGCTGACATCACGAGTGTTTTTGATCAGCTCAATTTTGAGCTGGATTTCTCCTTCATGTGTGAATTTGATGGCGTTGCCGATCAGGTTGGTGATCACCTGCTGCAGGCGCGTGCAATCACCTCGAACCGTTGCCGGGAGAGCGGGGTCCAGATTCAGAATCATTTCCAGTCCCTTGCATTGGGCATTGTCCGCAAGCAGATTCACCGTCTGTTCCATCTTATCCCCGAGTGAAAACGGTTCTTTCTCAATGGTCATTTTGCCGGATTCAATCTTTGAGAAATCAAGGATGTCGTTGATCAACCTCAACAAACCATACGCACTGGATTCGATCGTTTCGGCAAAACTCAATTGTTCCTCCGACAACTGAGTTTGTCGCAAGAGGGAACTCATGCCGATGATGCCGTTCATGGGAGTACGAATTTCGTGACTCATGTTCGCCAAAAATACAGATTTGAGGCGATTGGATTCCATGGCTGCTTCGCTGGCAAACTGAAGGGCGGCTTCGGCTCGTTTACGTTCGGAAATGTCTTCGACGACTCCTTCGTAATAGAGGATTTTCCTTTCATCATCCCTGACCGCCCGAGCCGTTTCTGAAATCCAGATTTTTTTTCCATCGCGTCGATAAATCTCCGATTCAAATTCGTGCACCTCGCCATGATCCTGCATTTGACGTTCAAACTCGGACCTTCTGGATGGGTCCACGTAAAGTTGGTGTTGAATGTCTGTCAATGAATCCTGAAGGTCTTTGGTCGTTTTGTATCCGTAGATGCGGGCCAGCGCGGGATTGATTTCCTTGTAATGACCTTCTGGGGTTGTTTGAAAAATGCCTTCCACGGCATTTTCGAAAATACCTCGATATTTTTTCTCCGCTTTGCGAAGAGCCTGTTCTGTCTCGACCAGTTTGGTGATGTCTTTGGATACGCCGAACGTTCCGACGATGTCACCATCTTTGTCATAATAGGGCATTTTACTGGTCAATACCCATCCGGTTTTTCCGTTGATCCATGTTTCCTTTTCGACTTTGTTGATAATGGGTTTTCCGGTCTTGATGATTCTTTTTTCGTCATCCAACGCCGGTTGTGCATGTTCCTTGCTGAAGAAATCGAAATCCGTTTTTCCTTCCGCTTCCGTCGGGCTATCCAGTCCCAGACGGTCCGACAGTTCGCGGCTGCAACGAATAAAGCGGGATTTCTTGTCTTTGAAATAAACGTGATCCGGAATGGAATCCAACAATGAACGGAGGAGTTGACGTTCCAATGCCAGTTCCTTCTCTGTTTCGATCTTGTCGGTCACGTCCCAGAAAATACCTTGCGTGCCGACGACTTTGCCTTCCGGATCGTAGATGGGAGTTTTGATGACGTGCACATAACTTTTGGTGTTGTTCAACCCAACATTCTCCTCCGTCGTTTCGATGGTATCCTTTGTCGTCATGACATGCCGGTCATCGTCCTGATACTTTTTGGCGGAATCCGGGGGAAAGAGGTCGAAATCTGTCTTTCCTATTATTTCATCAAACGACTTCCCGATGGCTTTGCAGAAATTTTGATTGGCAAATGAGAAACGTCCTTTGGTGTCCTTGCGGATGATGTGTTGGGGAAGGCTTTCAACCAGATTGTGATAAAACGCCTCGGAATCGTCGTAGGCTTTCTTGACTTTTTCGTGTTCTCCCGAGAGTTGGTGAAGCTGTGATTTTGCTTTGCTCAGAAAAATCGATCCGGCTATTTGGCGCGTGATGATTTCCAGCGATTCCTTTTGTGCGACCGACAAACTGTGAGGCTCTGAATCAAGCAGACTCAAGACTCCCTGAAATTCGTTCGTTTTGCTGTGAATGGGAAATCCCGCCAGAAAACGAAACTTCCAGGGGCCTGTCACCAATCCGTTTTTCGACCATTTAGGATGTTTGCGCGCGTCACCAACGACGATCCTTGCTCTTTGTTGTTTGACTTCGTTTCCAAACGGTAGTTCCGGGTGTTGAGGGGATGGTTCCCAATTGCGTCCCGAAACCAGGGAGAGCTTTTTGTTCCGATAAAAGTGGATCAACACCGTGTTGGCGCCTGAAATAGTGGCGGCCAGTTGGCTTAGCTCCTTGAGTTCTTCCCCGTTACCGACCACTTGTGTGGCTTCCTGAGGGGACTTAGAAGGGGATGCAGCAGTTGAATGCGCGGTTTCCTTTGAGCTCATATGGATTTAGAGACACTGGTTCTTGTTTTGTTCGATGCGGCTTAAAATGCGGTTGCCTAAGGCTAATGTAAACAGTGCGGCGCTCCATGTCACTCCAAAGATGCCCCACCAAATTCCATCCAGTTGCCAATCCAATACGAATGCCAGCAAATAAAAGACAATGCATGGAGCAAGGATCTGTCGATATAGTCCAATCCAGAGGGCGATCATGGGACGTTTGAGACCCTGGAGCATGAAAACTGTCTGGAATAAAATGACATAGGAGCAAAGCGTGATGGACGCGATCTTGAGGTATTCCATTCCAATCCGGGAGACTTCGGTGTCATCAGTGAAACGCCGCATCATCCAGCCGGCACTCCAGTATAGGATCACACCACCAGTCAACATCATGATCAAACCGGCTTTCATGGCAAATCGGCGCATTTCACGAACCCTGTCGATTCTGCCTGCTCCGTTGTTTTGACCGGTCAACGCCAGGACCGCGATATTCAGCCCGATGGTGGGAAGGAGA